>Ga0302265_1000442_pt1 | contig 27953 bp, 17 predicted proteins | sample III_Bog_E1_1_FD_194556 | JGI IMG/M metagenome (GOLD analysis project Ga0302265, IMG submission 194556) | Peat permafrost microbial communities from Stordalen Mire near Abisko, Sweden - III_Bog_E1_1 | ecosystem: Environmental > Terrestrial > Soil > Wetlands > Peat | place: Sweden: Abisko...
TTATAGTTTATAGTTTATAGTTTATAGTTTATAGTTTATAGTTTATAGTTTATAGTTTATAGTTTATAGTTTATAGTTTATAGTTTATAGTTTATAGTTTATAGTTTATAGTTTATAGTTTATAGTAAGAGAATAGTAGAAAAAATAAACAGATATGCAAACAGAATATTTAGTAGCTATTGATGAATTCTGTACCAAACATAACATTGAAGTGTCGTTTATCAGTTCGTTACAGGAGACGGGATTGATTGAAATTACGATGGTTGATGATGCAGCATTTATACAGTTGGAACAACTACAGGAAATTGAAAAATTTATACGATTCTATTACGAATTGGACATTAATATTGAAGGCATTGAAACCATTTCACATTTGCTTCACCGGGTAAATGAATTACAGAAAGAAATTGTCGCTCTCAGAAATAAGGTAGGGCTGTATGAATAGGAGTGAGGAATGAGGAATGAGGAATGAGGAATAGGTAAGGAGTAAGAGGTAAGGAGTAAGAGGTTAGAGGTAAGAGCCAAGATTAAAGATCAAAGAACAAAGATTAAAGATCAAAGATCAAAGAACAAAGATTAAAGAACGAAGATTAAAGATCAAAGAACAAAGAACAAAGATTAAAGATCAAAGAACAAAGATTAAAGATCAAAGATTAAAGATCAAAGAACAAAGATTAAAGATCAAAGATTAAAGATCAAAGAACAAAGATCAAAGATCAAAGATCAAAGAACATAGATTAAAGAGCCAGGAACAAAGATTAAAGAGCCATGTTCAAAGTTCCGGTATTCAGGAAACAAGTACAAGAACCGACAGCCAGGAAGTAAGTATGATGAAAGATCAATGAATTAAGATCAAAGATTGATGTTAAAGAATAAAAAAGTATTTATAAAGATTAAATTATGTACTTTTGTTATCTGAATGCAGGGATTTGAAGACCGGTAACTGTCTGAAAATGGCAAATTAAAGGTAAAAACACCTTATGACCAACAATTGAAATGTAATTTGAAGACGACATACAACAAATGCCTGTTCAATATTGAATAGAATATACGATTATAGTTGTTAAACATCAGGTTGTTGACAATTGGTTGAAGAATTCACTTCCACGTTGGGTCACTATTCATTACGCCCGGCATTTGTATCCAGACTACTGACTTTATTGTCAAAGTCTAAATTCCATTTTTCCGTTAGTATAAAATTTAAATGAATAAAGTAAAATCCCTTTTAAAGAAAACTTTAAAAGCTATCTTATGGGTGGTTGGAATCTTCATACTTTTATTTATCATACTGGCAGTTCTTATTCAATTCCCATCAATACAAACCAGGATTGTTCAATCTGCCACATCGTTTGTTAGTGGGAAAACCCATACAAGGGTTGAGATAAAAAATGTCAGCATTTCTTTCCCGAAAACAGTGGTTCTGAAAGGTCTTTATCTTGAAGATCTAAAAAAAGATACATTGATCTATGCGGGTGAGACAAAAGTAAACATCACACTTTCGGATTTGTTATTTAGTAAGATTGATGTAAGTTCTTTCGCTTTGAAAGATGTGACTGTTCATCTTAACCGAACGTCAACAGATTCACTTTACAATTTTAATTTCCTGCTAACCGCTTTTGCCGACACAACGAAAAAAACGGACATTGCACCAAAAAAGCCTTCCAAATGGAAATTCAGTGTCGAAGCTATCAGTCTTACTGATATCCGCATTCATTTTGATGATGAATACGGAGGAATAAATGCCGCTTTAAAACTAAAGGAATTGAAATTAAAGATGGATAAGATTGATTTTTTAAAATCAAATTATAGAATCGGCGATTTACTTATAGATGGGATTCAGGCAACTGTCAGGATGAAAGAATCGAAGAGTAAAAAACAAATAAATAAGAAAGGTATTTCACCTGTTATAACTGCTTCAACTATAAGGATCAATAATTCAACGGTTAGTTACAATGATTTAACAGGTAACCAAAGTGTGATTGCTGTTATTAATGAGCTTGAATTAGAAACAGCATCTGTGGATTTGGAAAAAGAATCTGTTTCTCTCGACCGGATAGAACTATCAAAAAGTAAGATAAGTTATCATACAATCGAATCATCTGTAGTTGTCAACAAGAAAGTTGACGGCTTGAATTCCGTAAAAAGTGACTGGAAAGTAGCTGTACAAAACGTCGACATGCAGGATAATTCACTGAGTTATCAGGTCACAAACAAGCCTGCCATAAAGAATGCATTTGATGCCAATCATATGTATTTCAAATACTTTTCATTAAAAGCAACTGACATTTATTATTCTTCAGCTAAAACCAACGCAAAGATTATCAAATTTAACGCCATCGATCAGAATAAATTTATTATTACCAGGTTTGAGACTGATTTTAGCATGGATCTACATTCCATAACGGCAAAAAAGCTGAAGGTGAAAACAACTAACTCCTTACTGGAAGCGAATGTGAACCTGCGTTTTGAATCATTAAAAACATTGAAGGAATCGTTACCAACACTATACCTGAATGTAGATATGAAAAAGGTAAGTGTCAAAAATGCCGATATATTGTATTTCAATCCACAACTTGTCAAACAGTCATTCTTTAAAAACAGAATGAATGTTACTACTGTTACCGGTATCCTTTCAGGGCATGTAAATAATATGTACGGGAAAAATTTGGTTGTCACAACAGGTTCAAAGACAATATTAAAGACTGATTTTAATATTACAGGATTACCGAAAGCAGAAACAGCTACTTTTCATTTTCCTGTCTTGAATGTGACTTCCGGCCGGCAAGACATTGAAATGATGGGAGGTCAATCTATTCCAGCAAGTATTGAACTTCCTGAAGATATCACTATCCGGGCAGTTTTCAATGGTAAGATAAAAACATTTAAAACGACCCTTGGACTGAACAGCAGTTTTGGTGCTGCTACTCTTACTGCAAGCATTGATCAAAATGAAAACTTTAGCAGTAATATGAATATTACAGGTTTTGATATGGGTAGTCTTTTGAAAAATAAAACTATGTATGGACCTGTTTCATTAACTGCCGGTGTAAATGGACACGGTTTGGATAAAAAAACGATCAGTGCAAACCTTAAAGCTGAAGTCTCACAGATTTATCTCAACAAATATACATATCAGAACCTTAAAATTGACGGAAAAGTCACAGATCAGAAATTCGAAGGGAAAGTAAACCTGAATGATAAAAATATAGTGTTTGATTTTGATGGACTAGTGAATTTAACCCCGACTCTTGAAAGTTATAAGTGCAGGTTGAACGTTCAGGGAGCCGATCTGCAAAAACTACATCTGACGAATGACGATCTTCGGATAAGCCTGGATGCATCTGCCGATCTGAAAGGCGGAACTGTCAGTAAAATAAACGGAAAAATAGGAATCTCGAAAATTATCCTGGCTCATGGAGTTAAAAAATATAAGCTGGATTCATTATTAATTGCTTCGATCAATGAGCCTAAACGAAGTGAAATCAATATCAGAAGTTCGCTTATCGGTATTAAATATAACGGAACAGTTTCACCAGTTGCACTTCCGGCATTATTAAATAATTTTATAAATAATTATTTCAGGTTTTCGGATGCAGTCCCATTAAAAAAGAAAAATGAAATGCCGGATTTTAATTTTGAAATTCAACTTCATAATCATCCTATCCTGTCGGAAGTTTTCTTCCCCGAATTAAAAGAATTTATTCCCGGAGTTATTCAGGGAAGTTATGACAGTTTGAAAAATAACCTGAAACTGACCGCCAATATACCAAAAATGGTATATGGAAATACTGAAATGAACGACCTGCTGTTGGATATAAATTCCGATTCAGCAGCCATAAATTATAAATTTTCGAGTACCAGCATAACCAACTCACAAATAGCGTTAGACAACTTTGAGTTTGATGGCAAATTAACCGGAAATAAAATTCTGGCTAACATTTCGTCCATCGAGGATGATAAGACTAAAAAACTTGTTATTCATTCACAGATAACTAAAGATAAATCAAATTACATACTGACACTTGATCCGAAAGAATTCTATCTTATGAATAACAGGTGGGACATAGCCGCTGATAATCATATCGAATTTGGAAAACAGGGATTTCTGATTCATCATTTGTTTTTTAATTTTGGAGCAAATCAGATCAATATCGCTTCGGTTCATGATAAATTCAACGATGACCTGAACATTGCCATCAGAAATTTCGATTTGAACGATATTTCACAAATTGTTGAAAAGGATACCAGTCTGGTGGCTGGAAACGTGGATGGAAATGTATTGCTTAAGAGAGTAAATAATTCGTATGGTATTATCGCTGATGCTCAAATAAAGAACTTTTCAGTTCATGATGTGCCCATTGGAGATGTGAAGTTGAAAGCAGATAATGCCACTACACAAAAATTTGACATTGATTTGACAATCTCAGGTGCTGAGAATAACCTGACTGCCTCAGGCACATTTATTCCCAATGGCGGAGACAATTCAATAAACATAAAAGCGGATATACAATCCCTTTCGATGAAGACAGTTGAAGCATTCTCGTTTGGACAAATTTCAGATGCAGCCGGAAAGATGACCGGTAATTTTGTTATCAGAGGAAAAACATCAGCACCTGATGTAACAGGTGAAATGGTTTTTGAAAATGCCTTTTTGAAACCTGCAGAACTGAATAACCGGTTAGAATTAAAGCATGAAACAATTCAACTAAAAACCGACGGACTTTATTTCAATAACTTTACTATGTTGGATGGAGGAGAACATGCTGCTGTCATCAACGGGAACATTAAAATGAAGCAATTTAAAAATTATATATTTGCATTAAATGTCAATACGAAAAATTTTATGTTATTTAATACCACTGCAAAAGAAAATAAAGAATTCTTCGGACGTATGATTATTGACAGCAACATTGATATAAAAGGTCCTATGAGCCTGCCAATAGTCAATGCAAAATTAAAGATGAAAAAAGGATCCAATTTTACATTTGCTGTACCCGAAGATAAACTTACTACGGATAAAGGAGAGAATGTTGTAGAATTTAATGATTCTTTGAAATTCAATCCTATTCTGAACAGAAAAGAGGTAAAAACAGTTGAAAAATCCGGATTTTCAGGATTCGATCTTTCATCCGTGATTGAAATAGACAAAGAGGCTACACTCCGGCTGTTAATGGATCCGGCATCAACCGATTCATTGGTTGTAAAAGGGGAAGCAGCTTTAAGTTTTACCATGGATCGCAGCGGGAAAATGAGCCTGACAGGTGCCTATAATCTGAACGAAGGCAGTTATCTTGTTTCAATTGAATCGGTAATAAAAAAGAGATTTGATATTTTACCCTTAAGTACTATTATATGGAACGGTGATCCCATGGATGCTGAAATAAGCATCAATGCAACCTATACACAACGTGCATCCCCGATTGATCTGGTGGCAGATCAAATGTCAGGTTTAAGCCCGACAGATATAGCGGGATATAAACAACCCTACGCTTTTTTGGTTATATTAAAACTAAGGGGTGCCATTCTGCATCCTGAAATCAGTTTCGAAATACAATTACGTCCTGAGGATAAAGGCATTATGGGTGGAGCCGTCAATCAGAAACTCCTTATGCTAAATACAGATGCTTCGGCATTGAACAAGCAGGTATTTGCGTTACTGGTATTAGGCAGGTTTGTTCAGGAAAATCCATTAACGACAGAGACTGGTGGAACCGAATCACTGGTCCGTTCGACTGTAGGTAATTTTTTGTCGGCACAATTAAATAAACTCAGTTCGAAAGTAGTACCGGGAGTAGAATTAAATTTTGATATTCAATCGTATGATGATTACCAGACCGGACAGGCTCAGGGACGAACCCAGGTAGGAATCGGATTAAAGAAGCAATTGTTTAATGAACGGTTATCGGTACAGGTTGGAGGTAATGTTGATGTAGAAGGAGCAAAAGCTCAACAGAATTCGGCAAGTGATATAACGAGTGACATCACGGTTGAATACAAACTGACTAAAGATGGCCGTTACAGGTTAAAAGGATTCCGTCATAATTTATATGAAGGTGCTATTGATGGCCAGTTAATAGAAACGGGATTTGGAGTTGTTTATGTACATGATTTCAATAAATGGAAGGATTTCTTTTTATCTCCGGAAGAGAAAAAGGAGAAAAATAAAATAGAAAATAAAAATGATTCGATCCATGCCAAATAAATACTTAATATTCATTCTTTGCCTTTTTATGGCGGCATGCAGCGGTACAAAACTTTTACCTAAAGATGAAAAGCTTTATACCGGTGCGGAAATAAAGCTGGTGTCGACAGATAAATCATCAATCGCTGTTAATAAAGGATTTATTAAAAACATTGCTAAATCATCAATTCGTCCTATCCCGAATAACAGTTATTTAGGAATGCGTCCGCAAGTCTGGATGTATATGTCTGCAGGTTTGAATCCAAAAAGTAAATTTAAAAAGTGGCTTAAAAAAACAGGTCAGGCACCTGTATTGATGAGTAGTCTTAAACCAGAGGCAACTGCAGCAATTATTGATGCAAAGTTATTCAATATTGGAATTTTCAACAGTATGACTGAATTCAGAATAGTTGAAAAAAAACATACTGCATCGATTGTTTATACTAGTTATATTCATACACGCTTTAAGGTGAAAGAAGTACAGTATTCAATTTCGGATGACAGTATAAGTCATATAATTCATTCGGCAGAAGACATGACGGTTATTAAAGCAGGAGAAGATTATAATCTGGATCTGTTAAAATTAGAAAGAATCCGAATCGATGCACTTTTAAAAAACAGGGGCTACTTTTACTTTAATCCGGATTATTTGCTTTTTAAAGCAGATACATCGGATGTGAACCGGACTATTACATTAAAATTAACCCTGAAAGACAGTATCCCTGATAATGCAAAGATAGTTTACAGGATTAGAAATGTATTTATTAATCAAAATTATTTTTTAACAAATGAACCTAAAGACAGCACAATAGATACTCTTATGATTCATAAGACTGTTTTTCTTGGGAAAAAAGAGGACCAGTATATTATTCCAAAGGTTATTCTACGATCAGTATATTTGAAGAAACATGAAGTCTATTCCAGGGAGAATCATACAATTACGTTAAACCGCCTCATGTCAATGGGAACTTTCAAATTTGTACAGGTGAAGTTTTCGGACAGTGATACGACCGCAACCGGATATTTAGATGCTACTATTTTATTGACTCCCTTACCTAAATATTCTGCCAGCGCAGAAATGGATATTGTTTCAAAATCAAATAATTATACCGGACCTCAATTAAATTTAAGTTTACTGAACAAGAATACATTTAAAGGTGCCGAACTTCTGAATCTGACTATGGCAGGGTCGTTTGAAGCTCAAATAGGACAAAACAACAATTTATTTTCATATTCACTAAATCCACAGTTGGAGCTTACTTTTCCACGTTTCCTGTTGCCATTTGATATTAAATCGCGTAGCAGGTATAATCCAACTACCCGATTCTTGCTATCTTATAACTATTTGAAGAGAGTCAATTATTTTGATATGAATACCTTTCAATTTATTTACGGGTTTAAATGGAAGCCCAGTCTCAGAGTTGAAGAGGAATTTGACCCTATCAATGTGAGTTATACAACCGTTGGGAATCAATCGTCTCTCTTTAAAGCCTTGTTGGATACTTTTCCATTTCTGAAAAAAAGTTATGAAGAACAATTTATTGCCGGAGGGACCTATTCGTTTACCTATAACGAACAAATGCTTACTGAAAAAAAGATACAGCTTTATTTTCATTTTACAGCAGAGAGTGCAGGGAATGTTTTTTCATTAGCAAATTTAATTGGCGGGGCGAATATTTCCCAGTATAATCCATCTAAGGTGGTAGGAACCATCTATTCACAATATGCAAAAATGAGTGTTGAGGGACGGGCGTTTTACAATTTTGAAGATAAGAACAAAATAGCGTTGCGGTTATTTGCAGGAGTAGCCGATCCATTTGGTAATTCTTCTGCCATGCCTTACAGTGAACAATTTTTTAGTGGCGGACCAAACAGTATTCGTGCTTTTCAGATTAATTCGGTTGGTCCGGGGACCTATCATCAGAAAGATAGTCTCAATGAGTTCCTACAGCTTGGAGGTGACATTAAACTGGAAATGAATGCTGAATACCGTTTTGGCATTTACAGGTTTTTAAAAGGAGCCTTATTTGTTGATGCAGGCAATGTGTGGTTGCAAAAATCGGATCAATCTACTACGGGAACTCCGTTTTTGTTTTCGACTTTTATGAATGAAATGGCTGTAGGTGCCGGGGTCGGATTACGTGTTGATGTATCCTTTTTTATCTTACGTTTCGATGTCGCCATGCCTCTCAGAGAACCATGGCTTCCTGAAAATCAGCGTTGGGTAACCGATAAAATAAATTTTGGAAGCTCTACCTGGAGAAGCCAGAACCTGTTGCTGAATATTGCCATCGGGTATCCTTTTTAATCAGAAATAGAAAAACAATATTTTGTATTTTTTTCTACCGGTATAAAAAATAAGAGGGAGACATAAGTAATTAATAATTAATAATGAAAAATTAATAATTGCCAATATACTGAAATTTAAGTTTTTGTAGATGATCAAATAGATCATTAAATAACTTTGATTACTTAATTGTAGTGTCATCTTCTTTATAATGAGTGAAGCCATCTGTATAAAAATTCAGCTTTTTTACTGAGTTAAGGCTTAAGCATAAGATTGTGATGTTAATCACATCAAATTGTAGGAAAAAACAACAGTTTTTGAACTTGTTATTTAATGCGAATGTATGTAAAGCATACAAATTCAGACTTTTATTAATTTTAGTAGTTCTGGTACGATGGTTGACTATACAAGTACAGACATATAAGTGTCAAACTCATTTAAAAACATAAACATATGAAAAAAGGTTTGTTATTAGCATTAAGCGTCATGATGATGACTGGTGCATCGGTTTTCGCTCAGGATGTAGTTAAATCTGCAAAAGACTCTACATCTACTACTGTAGTTACTTCAACAAATAAAGTTGAACCCGTTAAAACAGATATTAAAACAGCAGAACTTCCACAACCGGTAAAAGATCTGATTACATCTTTCAAAGCTCAGGGATGGGAAGCTGCAGAAACATCTTCTTCTGTAAAACAAGGAACTGATGAAATTGCTTTTTATGAAGTAACCTTCAAAAAAACCAGTTCAGGAGAATCTAAAAGCATTTATATCGATGCACAAGGAAAAATTGTAAAACAATAAGGCAGGATTAAAGAAGTTTTTAAATCATACAGTAGTAATTATTTAAAGAAACAGGAACTGAAAACATTCAGGTCCTGTTTTTTTTTTAGTACTTTTGTAGCTTACTAAATCCGCTAATATTTATGGAAAACATTCTCCTGGTTGAGGACGATAAAACATTTATACAGATATTACAAGGCTTTTTAATGAAAAAGGGCTTTGAGGTAGATGCCATAAATTGTATTAAGGATGCTGTTTTTTCAATAGAAAAAAAAGAATATCAGTTGATTCTACTCGATTATCGATTACCGGATGGGATAGGACTTGATTTAATAAAATTACTCCGATCTAAAAACAATAAAACGCCTATTATTGTGATTACAAGTTTTCTTGATATAAGAACAGCTGTAAATGCTGTAAAGATGGGTGCATTCGATTATATTACCAAGCCAATTATTCCGGAAGAATTACTTATGATTATTCATGAAGCAATACATAAGAAGGAGATAAAGAAGGCAAATCAACTCCCTGATTTTACTCAGTTTATTGAAGGTGACAGTGATAAATCTGTGAAATTGAACGAATATGTAAAACTTGTGGCTCCCACCGAAGTTTCGGTTATTATACAAGGTGAAAGTGGTACAGGGAAAGAACATATTGCCCGTAGTATTCATTTTCTTAGTAAACGATCGGAAGCTCCGTTTGTAGCTATCGACTGCGGAACACTTTCATCCGAATTAGCAGCGAGTGAATTATTCGGACATTCCAAAGGTTCATTTACCGGAGCCATGCAGGATAAAAAAGGTCAATTCGAAATGGCGAACAAAGGGACTTTCTTTTTAGATGAGATAGGAAACCTGAGCTATGATGTACAGGTGAAATTGTTACGGACTCTACAGGAAAAAGTTATACAACCGATTGGCAGTAACCGGACGATAAAAATTGATGTCCGTATTATTGCTGCAACTAACGAAGACTTGTTGTTGAAGGTCAAAAACGGGAGTTTCAGGGAAGATTTATATCACCGGTTAAATGAATTTAAAATTCTTGTTCCGGCATTGCGCCAAAGAAAAGATGACCTGGCAGAATTTATTCAACATTTCATTACACTCTCTAATGTAGAACTTGGAAAAAATGTAAAAAATGTTTCATCCGAAGTAATGCAAATATTTAGTCAATACGAATGGCCGGGCAATTTACGGGAGCTTAAAAATATCATTAAACGTGCCGTTTTACTCTCTAAGGGCAATATGATAGAAATTGAAGTTTTACCAGAAGAAATGATTCTGGAATCTTTCGACAATCAACCTTTCCAATCTGAGTTTGATTTAAAAGCCTTACAGGAAACCAATGAACGTGAAATGATTGTTAAAACCCTTCAGGAAGTAAAATATAACAAATCAAAAGCGGCACGCTTACTTAATATAGACCGAAAAACACTTTATCTTAAAATAGCGAAGTATAATATATAGAACCAAGAACCAAGAATCAAGAACCAAGAATCAAGAACCAAGAATCAAGAACCAAGAATCAAGAACCAAGAATCAAGAGCCAAGACAGAATATACAGTAAATTAATGTTTTGCAAATTATTATGTCAGATTAATTTTCTCGTTGTATATATCAATGATTAAATTTTTTTTTATGATTTATAACAGGGATAACTAAGGATTTCAAAGAATTTATTGATTTATTTTGATAATAAAATAAATGCAAAAAGCGTGTGTTATATATTTAACAAACATATCAATAATCAATCCTTAATACTTATTTCCAACATTACTGCTTTTATCAGTCTGCTTATTTCTTCCATAAGTACAGTTAATTCAATGGCCTCTTTTGAGATATCAAAAGGAAGTTTGAGTTTCATTTCAATTTTTCGGAGTTTGTATGATAATGGCATATCACCTATCTGACCTATTCTTCCGGCTAACTTGTGAAACATTTCCATTAATCCGTTTTTATCTTGTTGATCTACTAACTGATGTAGTGTTACCATATCTTTTGTAGTCTCAGAGATAAACGTTTGCAGGCTTTTTTGAAGTAGTTCATGATCACCCATACACAATGTAAGCAGAACTGTCAGGTCAGGTTTTTTCGGTTTTTCGGAATTGTCGTTTAAACAGGATATAAGATCCGCCTCTTTAAAAGGCTTGGTTATTAGACCATCAAATCCCTGTTCTAAAATATCGGATTGTTCATTTTGTAAGACATTTGCAGTAAGTGCAATAATTTTAACTCCTTTTTTGATCTTGTCACGGAGCAACTTGCAAAGTTCTATTCCGTTTATTCCCGGCATTCTGATGTCAGTAAAAATCAGGGTTATATCATTGTCCCAATCTTGTTTAATAAGGTCTTCGGACGACAATTGACAAGTATGATTTATAGCATATTTATCAAATATATTAGAACAGAGTTTTAGTATAAAAGGGTCATCGTCTATTATCAATACTTTTCCTGTAAAGTGTAAATTAGTTGAATGTTTTTCTTTAAGTTCATCCTTTTTTACCTTTTCAGCATTTTCAAACATTAGGGCAACCGAAAAAACAGAACCTTTAAGCAACTTGCTTTCGGCAGTAAGTGTTCCTCCCTGTTCTTCAACTAATCTTTTCACAATATTCAAACCCAAACCGGTACCACCTGTTGGATTTTGTGACATGGAGTCAGCTTGTTCAAATTCATTGAAAATCCGTATCAAATCATCCTTTGATATACCGATTCCCGAATCAATAATATGAAATGAAAATTGAGTACTTGTATCTTTTACTGTCGACTCAACTTTCAACTTTATATTCCCTCCGTCATTGGTAAATTTGATTGCATTACCAATCAGGTTGTATAAAATCTGTTTCAACCGAAACGCATCACCGAGATAAAGGACAGGATAAGATTCTTCATTGAAATATTCAAGATGGATATTTTTTTTTATAGCTTGTAAATTCATTGTTGCTGTTACTTCCATCAACAAATTATCCATGTTAAATAACTTCTTTTCAAACGTAAATTTGCCTGATACGATTCGACTATAATCCAATACTTCATTTACAATTTGTAATAAATGTTCTGAAGAATAATGAATCGCTTCAACAGAAGATTTCGAAGGGATATCCTGTTGCAATATTTGTTCCGAAAAGCCAATGATGGTCTGCAAAGGTGTACGTATTTCATGGCTCATATTTGATACGAAACGTTGTTTCACTGTGCTAAGATATTCGGCTTCTTCTTTTGCTTCCAGCAATTGCTTTCTGTATAACTTGCTTAGTTTTATATCACTAAATACCAGATAAACCAAAACAGACATAATAATAATAAATAAAACCATAATGATGATGATTCGGGTCATACCTGATTTTACATTTTGGATTAAAACAGCATCATTTGATTTCAACCTCATAATTTCAACTTCTTCCATTTCACGTAATAAACCACGTATACGGTTAATAAATCCGTTGGCATCTCGGATTAAATTCAGTTCACCGTTTGCAAGTGTTATGCTTCTTGAGCGTTGATATTTATCAATGTCTTGTACCGAAACATCAATTGCACGTTTCAGACTGTCCCGTTGTGATACAACTATTGTATCAATGTGGACTGAATGTTCATTTTGAATTATTTGCCTGAGAGGTACATTTTCAGATTTAGGAATCTCATTTCCAAAAAGCTGAAAGAATCTTTTTAGAAATGACGATCGTTGCCTGATAGTTGGCATCTGTTGTGGAGCAACAAAAGTAGTAGTTGTTATCCCGTTCTTCTCAGTCGTAATTACATTACTATCCATTTTCAGGGCATTCGCAAGTATAAGGTTTGAAAGTGTTTTAAATTTTCCTGTCAGAGGTTTATTACTAAAAAGGCCTTCATAAAGTTTAAGATAATTTACCACTAAAATATCATATTGAGTCATCACTTGTTCAATAGAATCAATTTGATGTAATTGTGATTTATTACCGGTACAAAGCTTACGCAAAGAATCCAGTTTCCTGATAAGTTTCTCCGTTTCAGGCAATACCACAGAAATTGATTTCGTTGGATTTTGAAGTATTTGTTTCCGTTGGTATTGACCTATTTGAGCAATGTCGTTTGATAAAGAATTTAAAAGAAACAATTTGTCGTTTGGTTTGGATACTTCTTCAATGGTATCAACAACCTTCCTGAATGCGATCCGAAGAATTATCCATGATAACGCAATTGAAAGGGCAGCAATGATAGCAATGGCAATAATCTTTCCCTGTATGGATTCTGAATAAAAATCAATTCTCGCCATATTTTTCTTCTTAAATATTTAAGTATTCCAAAATTAATCAGCATAAGTAAATAAAAGAAAAAAGTATATAGAATGAAATCTGACTCTGAAGTGCAAATTTCGGTAACTCTAATGTAGACTGTCTTTTTTATACTTAAACAGGGTAAAGATATTAAAATAAAATGATTATCTGCAATCTTACCTGTTTTACTTTTTAATTCAGCAGTGTCTGAAACATTAGTCTTCAGATGAGCTGTATAATGATTTTGAAATTGTGTCTATTTATCATATTAAATTTTTGTCATCTTTCTTTCTACCTCCCGCAACACTCAATATGATGAGTAATTGTTTCACTTCAAGTGAAGACCCTACTAACAATAAATCCTGTTTTTGATATATTCAAATTGGGATTGACGCAAAATGTGTGAATCATGTAATAAAATTGTAGAGTTGTGTAACATTTTTATCTTGATGTTTCTGAACTTTGCAAATTATAATTCACTAAAAAATAAATGAAATGAAAAGAACAATTTACGTTATTTCTTCTTTTTTAATTTTGAGTATGATTTTTACATCCTGTGGACCAGGTAAAAAACTCGTTGCTTCAAGAGTACATGTCAGTAATTTACAAATGGACAGTACTTCCACCCATGGATTATTAAATGATTGTAATGTTCATGTGAATAATCTTATAAACGAAAGGGCTGCATTACAACAGGATAAATCTTCCTTACAAAATGAGAACGCAACTGCTCATAATGATCTGAAGAATCTTTCATCATCATCTGAAATGACTATCGCCGATCAGGCAAACCGCTTAAAAAATCTTCAGAATATCATTCAGACTCAAAAAAATGTTTTGAACAGGCTAAAAAATTCAATCTCCGATGCGTTGATGAAATATAAAAAAGATGAACTATCAGTATCTATTAAAGATGGCAGTGTCTATGTTTCACTTCAGGAAAAATTGCTCTTTAAATCCGGAAGTGCTGTTGTTGATCCAAAAGGAATAGCTGCTCTGAGAACCCTTGCCCTTGTTTTAAACAGTACTAAAGATATAAATGTAATGATTCAAGGTCATACTGATAATGTGCCTATTAGAACTATGCTTTTTAAGGATAACTGGGACTTGAGTACGGCACGGGCAACAGCAATAGTCCGTATCTTAACAAAAAGTGATGGCTTTGACTCGCAAAGGATTACAGCTTCAGGAAGAAGCGAATTTCATCCTTTGGATTCAAATGATACACCTGAGGGACGTGCATCAAATCGTAGAACTGAAGTCATTCTGTCTCCTGATTTAAATGAACTTTACAATTTGTTGAATAAATAATATTGAAATAATCTCCGGTTTATTTTTATCTATAAATACTTAATTAGTCATTTGTTCTAAAACAACGAATGGCTAATTTTATTTATTCTCAACCCTTTATTTATCTGATAAAAAACATATTCAGTTTAATTTTACAACTTTAAACGAAAGTCAAAAAGTAAGAATTATGTAACTTATTTTGATAATTATGTAACACTTTCAATTATTCACAATTGTACCTTTGATGTTTAAAATAAACCCTTTTTTAATATGAATTCTCCAATAATACGTCATTCATAAATAGATCAATTATGAAAGCAAATATCAAAATTCTAACTTTAATCCTTGTCCTGTTTACATCGTGTATAATATTTCCCCGACAGACACTTGCTCAGGAGAGTAATGTCAGTTTTCAGCTTTTCTATGATCAATTGAGCCCTTACGGTCAATGGATTGAGTATTCAAATTATGGATATGTCTGGATTCCGGATGCTGGACCTGATTTTGTTCCTTATTCAACAGACGGGCATTGGATACTTACCGATGATGGATGGGCATGGGATTCGGATTACAATTGGGGTTGGGCAGTATTTCATTACGGACGCTGGAGTTTTAGTGATTCCTTCGGTTGGTTTTGGGTGCCTGATAATGAATGGGGTCCTGCATGGGTAAACTGGAGGGAAACTGATGGTTATTACGGATGGTCGCCAATGGAACCCGGTATAAATGTAGCTATGAGTATTGGCGGAACATATAACAGTCAAAACGATCATTGGATATTTGTAAATGACAGGGATATTGAAAGAACTGATATCAATATTTATTATGTCAATCGAGCCGATCAGGATAGAATTTTCAGGAATTCAACAGTAATTCAGAATACATATATTGATAATTCACGGCATTCGACTTATGTTACCGGTCCTTCCAGAAGCCAGGTTCAAAGGGTTACAGGCAGAACAATCACTCCGGTTATTATAAAAGAAAACAATAAGCCCGGAAAGGAAATCAGTAATGGTCAATTACGAATTTACAGGCCCCAGATTGTTAAAAATAACATTGATGGGAAGAAAGCGATTCCATCCCGTATTACAACTATCAATGAATTAAAAAAAATACCTTCTGGAAATTCAACCAATCAAAATAAGATTGGAAATACGGGTAACAGAACAATATCACAACCGGTAAGAGCTGTTGAGCCACAAAACAGTAATTCTCAACCGGCACAACAACGAAATAATAATAATAATAATCAGCAGGATAAAAAACAATTTCCACAAAATGGTATTTCCTCACCTTCAAATACAAATCATATTTATCAACCGGGTCAAACTCCCACGTCAAATCCCATTGATGTAAACAAACCAATCAGAAAACCAGATGCAATTACACCACAGAATAATAATTCTCAACAAATACCACAACGAACTTTTACTCCGCAGAATAACAATGTACAGCCTGATCAACAAAGGAATGTTACTCCGCAGAATAATAATGTTCAGCCTGACCAGCAAAGGAATGTCTCTCCACAGAATAATACTTCACAACCTGTTCCACAAAGGACTGTTACTCCGCAGAATAATAATGTTCAGCCTGATCAGCAAAGGAATGTTGCTCCACAGAATAATAATCAGGGACTAAAACCGACTTCTCCTGTTAATGTTCAAAACAAGTCACAACAAGTTCAACCAAAACAAGGAAATCAGATGAATAAAAAACCTGTCAGACAACAGAAACCTTTAAAACAAAAAGTGAAAAAGGTACAGCCTAAGGCTCCGGACATATCAACTGAACAAAAATAAAGAGAGAAAAGTATTTTTAACATTCACTATATTGACATAACAATATATATAACAGAGTAACAAAATTCATGTTACTCTGATTTTAAAAATGGAGTTTGTTTGAATAATTTTTTCTGTTAGAAAATTCAAGGTAACCAAAACAACTATTTATTTTTATAAAATGAAAACAATCAAACAACTTGGTATCTATATAGATTATACAAATGCATTTTTAATGGAACTTATAAATAAAATGATTGTTTCAAGAAATATAGAATTTGAAAATAATAAAGATAGCGAAATAAATCAGGGCAAATCTGTCGAATCTGAGATAGATATAGAAAAACAACATCATCTTCGTTCAGCATACTATCTGGAATTATGTGATATTATAAGAAACTATCATCAGGTAGTTTTATTCGGTCCAAACAACGCAAAAAATGAGTTATACAATTTGTTGGAATTTGATCATAATTTTGATTCTATAAAAATACATAATGAAAATACAGATAATTTGACTGAAATTCAAATGCATGATTACGTAAAAATGTATTTTAAAAAGGGGAAATGAAATTTTAAATGGTTATAACGGATTTGTTGTGGAGATATTAAAATAAAATACATTTCACTACAAAAGAAACAAAAGAAAACAAAAGGATAAATTCTTAACAAAATGTACATACTGTTCTAAAACATCTTTTTGTATTCTTTATGATTTTAGTCATTAAAAGAAACTTTTATGTAAACTTTTGTGGTTTTTGTGGATGTATTTTCTTTTTTATAAGAAAACCAGTTTTTCTTTTTAAATTATAGTACAAGATAGATAACTCTTTTAAATCATGGAAAGTATATGGGCATATTCTCTAACGGTATTTATGGCTTTTTTTGCTATCATGAATCCGATAGCTAATATTCCTATTTTTGTAAAACTTACTGAGGGAGTATCGGAAGAGAAAAAAAGAGAATTAGCAAAAACAGCTTGTATAGTTGCTTTTCTGATCGTTTTTTCATTTATATTAATAGGACAATACATATTTAAGATATTTGGTCTGACAATACCCGGGTTTAAAGTCTTTGGAGGAATTCTTATCTTTTTTATCGGATTCGATATGCTTCAATCAAAAAAAACAACTATTCATTTAGAGGGTGATACTACTTTTGATGATGGATTGGCCATTTCACCTTTAGCTATTCCGATATTAGCGGGCCCCGGAACTATTGTAACAGCAATGAATTTTGTGGTCAAAGCAAATTTTCTTACAATGGGAATTACAATATCCATATTTGCACTTATCATATTCATGACCTTTTATGCCTTTAAATACAGTGGTTATATTGTCAGGTTTATTGGTGAGAAAAGGTTTATTATTATCGGTAAAATCATGGGATTAATCATCGGTGTTTTAGGAGCAAATATGTTGATTCAGGGAATAAAACTGGCGTTTAATATTTAGGAATGAGGAATGAGGAATGAGGAATGAGAAAGAGGTAAGAGGTAAGGAGTAAGGAATAAGAGGTAAGGAGTAAGGAATAAGAGGTAAGAGGTAAGGAGTAAGGAATAAGAGGTAAGGAGTAAGGAGTGAGAGGTAAGGAGTAAGAGGTAAGGAGTAAGGAATAAGAGGTAAGAGGTAAGGAGTAAGAGGTAAGGAGTAAGGAATAAGAATAAGAATAAGAATAAGAATAAGAATAAGAGGCAAAAATAAGAGGAAAGGAATGATGAGTATGGAACAAAGTTGTAATGCGGATTGTTATTGAAGAAAAAATTCAACATATCCGTTAAATTGAGAAGCCAAACGATTAAATTGCTTTATTATTAAAAAACAAGATCTATGGAACAAAATCTTCAGTCTTTTTGGAGTAATTCAGTTTCAGAATTACTAAAAAGCCTTCAGGCATCTGATAAAGGTCTTTCAAAGGATGATGCAGAGAGAAGGCTTTCAAGTTATGGAGCTAACAGATTGAAACCACAAAAAAGTTCAACTGCTTTTACATTATTTATTGCTCAGTTTAAAAGTCCTATCATTCTCATTCTTTTATTTGCCACCGGCTTATCTATCTTTTTACATAACCTGGTCGATGCTTCCATCATACTTATTATTGTTATAATAAGCGGATTGCTTGGCTTTTGGCAGGAGTACAGTGCCTCGAATGCAGTAGCCAAATTACTTGCCATAGTTCAAATTACCACAAAAGTACTTCGAAACGGAAAACAGGAGGATATACATATTGAAGAGATTGTCCCCGGTGATATTGTTCTGCTGAGTGCAGGCGATATTGTTCCGGGCGATTGTCTTATTATTGAAGGAACAGATTTGTTCGTGGATGAAGCAATGCTAACGGGTGAAACTTTTCCTGTTGAAAAATCAATTTCTGTATTGCCTGCTGATACTGCTCTTGCTCAACGAACCAACACTATCTGGATGGGCACACATGTAGTGAGTGGAACAGCAAAAGCAGTAGTTGTATTTACGGCTCAAAACACAGAGTTTGGAAAAGTATCTGAACGACTGAAACTGAAACCCCTTGAGACAGAATTTGAACGTGGAATTCGCCGTTTTGGTTTTTTTCTTGGAGAAGTAACCCTGATATTAGTCGTCATAATATTTGCTATTAATGTCTATTTGCACAGGCCTGTGCTTGACGCCTTTCTTTTCTCCCTGGCACTGGCTGTAGGATTAACTCCACAATTATTACCTGCCATAATAAGCATTAATCTGGCTCATGGTGCTAAAAAAATGGCAGAGAAGAAAGTCATCATAAAAAGACTTGCTTCCATCGAAAACTTTGGAAGTATGAATATAATTTGTTCTGATAAAACTGGTACTCTCACCGAAGGAATCGTACAGGTTAATTCTGCTCTTGATGTGAATGGTGTGGCTAGCGATAAAGTTTTTCTATTCGCTTATCTGAATGCTTTTTATGAAACAGGTTTTAAAAATCCGATTGACGAATCCATCATCAATTCACGTAAAATTGAAGTAAAAGAGTATGTAAAGAAGGATGAAATTCCCTATGATTTTCTTCGAAAAAGATTGACAATTGTTGTACAACAGGGCGATGAAGAATTTATGGTAACCAAGGGCGCTTTGACAAATATCCTGGAAGTTTGTTCGTCGGTGGAGACAAAAGAAGGGACTATTGTTGATATCAATTCAATGCGCAAAAAGATTGAGAAAAACTTTGAAGACTTTAGTACGAATGGTTTCAGAACTTTAGGTATAGCATATAAAAAATTGCCTACAAAATCTCCTGTTATAAAAGACGATGAAAAAGAACTTATTTTTATTGGATTTCTGACTCTTTTTGATCCTCCAAAATCAAATATTGCAGATACTATTTCAGGACTAAAGAAACTCGGCATATCACTCAAGATCATTACAGGTGATAACCATCTGGTAGCAGCAAGTCTGAGTAAAAAGATGGGGCTTGAAGATAATAAAATAATTACGGGACCAGAACTTCATAGAATGAGTGATGCTGCATTACTGAGACAAATCAGTTCGATTAATGTTTTTGCAGAAATAGAACCGAATCAGAAAGAACGTATTATCATTGCCATGAAAAAGGCGGGGAATGTTGTCGGATACATGGGGGATGGAATCAATGATGCCTCTGCACTTCATGCTGCAGATGTTGGTATTTCAGTCGATACAGCTGCTGATGTCGCAAAAGATGCTGCCGATATTGTATTGCTTGAAAAAGATTTAAATGTTCTTGTGGAAGGTGTACGTGAAGGCAGGACTACTTTTGCCAATACGTTGAAGTATGTATTTATGGCAACAAGCGCCAATTTTGGTAATATGTTCAGTATGGCAGGGATTTCACTTTTTATTCCTTTTCTTCCTTTGTTACCAAAACAAATATTGCTGACAAACCTGTTGACCGATTTCCCTGAAATGACAATTGCGACCGATAATGTTGATGATGAAATGGTAGATCATCCCCGGCGTTGGGACATAAAAGCAATCCGTAAGTTTATGATTACTTTTGGTTTGGTAAGTTCAATCTTTGACTATCTTACTTTTGGGTTATTTCTGATAATCCTGCATGCAAATGAAAGTCAGTTCAGAACAGGCTGGTTTATGGAATCGGTCGTTTCTGCATCTATGATTGTGCTGGTTATCCGAAGCAGGAAGCCTTTTTTTAAAAGCAAACCCGGAAAATACCTGTTAATGACTACACTTTTAATTGCAGTTGTAACTATCTTTTTGCCTTTTACTCCACTTGGTACGATATTAGGGTTCACTCCACTTAGTTTTACAACCTATTTGCTTCTTGCATTGATCGTTATTCTCTATATTTTTGCGGCGGAAATTACAAAAACGATTTTTTATAAAGTGGTTAAATTTTAAAAGGACAGATTTAAATTAATAATTATAATTGAAAAAATACAGGACAAAATGAAAATCACTGGGATTATTATAGTGTTTGCAGGTTTAGGATTAACCTTATTTACTGCATTTAGTGATTTTTTTAAAGAGAAAATATTTAAAGCAGGAAGTATTGAAATTACCAGAATTCAACCCCATTATTTTAATTGGCCACCATTTATTGGAATAGCAATAATGGTGGTTGGGTTATTAATTTTTTTTCAGGCAAAGAAAAAGAAAAACAGATTAGGATGATGAAAAATAGATTGAAATAATTTAGTCCTTACTACAAGGCCTTCCATTTTATCAGGGTTAAAAAAAAGGATTAATAAAAAAATCTTCATTCAAAAATATCATACGGTTGTAAATAATTCTATGAAAATTATCCGTTATCAAATGATTAAATCATTTAATTTTATCTTTTAATACTAAATTAAACATAGAATTGAACGAAACGATGATGAAAATGTTTAAATAATACTACGGAGTTTACATAGTATTTACAAAACTTATAAAACGACTTTTAAATCATTTGATTCCTATGAAAAAGAATGGAAAATTTAATGCTCAAAGTCATCAGCGTATTGTTCACGAAGCAATCGAAGCTGTAGGTTACCCTATCTATCCTGAAAGTGAGGATATTTACAATAAATTTAAAAAAGAAAAAAGGGTAGATCCTGATGATATTACGAAAGAAAAGGAAATTGTTTTAAAAGAAGATGAGATGGATTTCATTGACGATTTTACCGCAACCTATCTGGATATTACCGGAACTGATTCAAATGAAACAGATGATGTTCTCTGGACGGAAGATGAAGCTAATCGCTATTTTATTTTGGGAGGTGATGATCACCTCGATCTGGAAGAAAATATGAACTAATTAAAAAAAGATTATCAGGATTATATCCACTGATTACTCTGATTTTCACAGATTATTTATTTTTAAGATTCTCTTTATTATGTTCTTCTATGTTATAAAAAAAACGTATCAGTGAGCTACAATTTATAATCCTTTTTATATTTCAAACATATTACTAAAATAACAGAGCTTTGTTCCTTGATACAGCATTAAAAATTGACAAATGGTACTTTTCGACCTTACGGAATTCCAGACATTTTGGATAATTATGAACAAATAAAAAAGTGGAGATTACGCTTCCAACTTATATAGCGGAATCTTCAATAACTAAATGCAATAATTATAGTTTAGTAAGTTTTGCGAATAAACATATTAAAAAATTACTGTATCATTGAAAATCAATATTATAAAATCTAATTTATGAAATGAAAATAATTCAACAAATATGAAAAAGAACACAATGAAAAAGGTTTTAATTGCTTTGGATTTTGATCCAACTGCTCAAAAAGTAGCCGAAGTTGGTTATTCATTTGCCAAATCACTTGGAGCTGAAGTGATTTTAATACATGTAATTGTCGACCCGATATATTATTCTTCGATTGAAAGTTTCCCAATAATAGGGTATACAGGTTCATTAATTACTCCATTGCAAATTCCGAATGTTGAAGAAACAAAAAAAGAATCAGGTTTATTTCTGGATAAAATAAAACTTCATTTGGGTGATGATACTATTCAAACACTTATAGAAGAAGGCGATTTTGCAGATTTAATTTTAAAAAAAGCTGAAGAGCTTAAGGTTGATACGATTGTATTGGGATCGCATAGCAGAAGATGGCTGGAAGATATCATCATGGGGAGCGTTACTGAAGATGTTTTACGTCACAGTACTATACCACTTTTCATAATTCCAACCCATAAATAATAATGTGCCATTTATCAGGCATAAAAAAACAGATTCTTTTTTGCCATTCTGATTGTTTAAGAAAGAATGGTTTCAAAGATGAATTTGATAAATGAACATATATGTTTAGAAATCTTTATGCTATAGAATAATCTTTCAAAACATATCTAATCTATTTTTCATGAAAAACGAAGATTTTGAAGTTAAAGTTCTTGGAAAGGGAACCTATCTCTCACCCTTAAAGCCTACATTCCATCCTGATGGGTTGACATTCCGGTTTATTGAAAACGACAGAGTTTTATACGATTCATCGTTTGATGTTTTTAATCATTGTTTAAAAACCGGTGAAATTCCTTTTTCTTTCGAAAAGGCAGGACCTCATAAACACCTTTATTTTGAAGCTAAAAATACCAAAGTTGCAATCGTTACTTGCGGAGGATTATGTCCCGGAATAAACAATGTAATCAGAAGTCTTGTAAATCAACTTTATTACCGGTATAAAGTAAACAAAGTCATTGGCATTCAATATGGTTTTGAAGGATTTATTGACAAATACCACCATCCAGTCATTGAATTTACCCCTGAAAGTGTAGATACAATTAATTTGTTTGGAGGTACAATATTAGGATCGTCACGTGGGGAGCAGGATGTAAAAGAGATTGTTGACAAACTCTGCGAACTGGAGATTAATATATTGTTTTGTATTGGCGGAGATGGTACTTTAAGAGGTGCACATGCCATTCATCAGGAAATATCACGACGAAATCTGAACATATCCATTGCGGGAATACCAAAGACAATAGACAATGATATTAATTTGATTGATAAATCATTTGGTTTTGAAACTGCATTTAGTATTGCAAATGATATTATCCGTTTTGCACATAATGAAGCCAGAGGGGCTTTTAATGGTATTGCTGTTTTAAAACTAATGGGACGTGATTCTGGGTTTATAGCAGCTTATGCCTCGTTATCAATACAGGAATCAAATTTTGTACTGATACCGGAAATGACTTTTGATTTAGATGGTCCAAACGGTTTCTTACATGCGTTACGTAAACGTCTTGAATATCGGCATCATGCACTTATAGTTGTGGCGGAAGGAGCAGGACAACATTTTTTTGAAGGTGAAACAGTTGTAAGAGATGCATCGGGAAATATAAAAAATAAAGATATCGGATTGTACCTGAAAGAAAAGATCACAGAAGATTTTACATTACGAAAATTTCCTTTTACACTCAAATATATTGATCCGAGTTATATCATTCGTAGTGCACCTGCTAATGCAAACGACAGTAAATTTTGCGGACTACTTGCTCAAAATGCTGTTCATGCAGCTATGGCGGGCAAAACTGATTTTGTGGTAGGACACTGGAACCATTTATTTACGCTTTTACCTATTCCAATTGCTGTTTCCGAAAAAAACAGAATTGATATGAATGATGAATTATGGTGGAATGTCCTTGAAACGACAGGGCAACCTGTTTCAATGATGAACGATCATAATTACAAATCTCTTGTTTAAATCTATTTATTTTCGAAATTATTATGACATCCATCAACTTAATGCTACATTTAGAGAATTCTCATAAATAATAAGCCGGATTTATAATAATATATGTTTTTTTTATTCGTATTTTTGTACATCACTAAAACGTTGTTCCTCAAATTCAGTAAATTGAATTCAATCCACAAATTGTATGCTTGATAAAACCAAAAAACAGAAATTGATTGCTCCTTTAAAAGAAAAATCGGCTGATACGGAAAAAAAACAATTTCCAATAGTCTGTATTGGTGCATCAGCCGGAGGACTGGAAGCACTTGAACAATTTTTGGGTAATGTCCCGGTAAACAGTGGAATCGGATATATTGTCATACAACATTTGGATCCAACGCAAAAAGGAATGTTACCTGAATTACTTCAAAGAATTACGAAAATGGAAGTTATTCAGGTAAAAGATCGTATGTTGGTACAACCTGACTGTGTATATGTTATTCCACCTAACAAAAGTATGTCAATTTTGAAAGGTATACTTCATTTGTTTGATCCTGTTGAATTGCGTGGATTACGTCTGCCTATTGATTTTTTCCTGCGTTCGCTTGCAGATGATATGAATGAATATGCAGTTGGAGTTATTCTTTCGGGAATGGGCTCTGATGGCAGTATAGGTGCACGTTCTATTAAAGAAAGAAATGGTATTGTAATGGTGCAGGAACCTAAAAATGCAAAATTTGACAGTATGCCCCGAAATGTGATAGAATCCGTTTCGGTTGATATTGTGGCTACTGCTAAAGAATTACCTGCAAAACTTCTGGCATATTTAAATCATTTACCACTTGTAAAATCAAATATGGAAGTGGAGATAAAAGATCAGAGTGCCCTGGAGAAAATAATTATTCTATTGCGAAATCATACAGGGAACGATTTTTCGTTGTATAAAAAAAATACGGTTTACCGACGGATTGAAAGACGAATGGCAGTGCATAAAATTGATAAAATCTCTGCGTATGTCACTTTTTTACAGGAAAACCTGAAGGAAGTGGATATTCTTTTTAAAGAATTATTGATTGGGGTTACCAATTTTTTCCGTGATAAGGATGTATGGGATTATTTGGCAGAGGTAGTTATGCCATCAATGATTTCGAATTTGCAGGAAGGGACAATATTAAGAGCTTGGGTAGCCGGTTGTTCCACAGGTGAAGAAGCTTATTCACTTGCCATTGTGTTTAAAGAAGTAGTTGAAAAAATAAATCCTCATGGAGGTTTTTCGTTACAGATATTTGCTACCGATCTTGACAATGAAGCAATAGAGACAGCCAGGAAAGGTCAATTCCAGTTAAATATTGCCGCAGATGTATCGTCCAAACGGTTGAACCGTTTTTTTATTAAGACTGAAGACGGTTATCGCGTGAATGCGGAAATCAGGGAAATGGTTGTTTTTGCAAAACACAATATTATTTTACATCCTCCTTTTACCAAAGTTGATATCCTCACGTGCCGTAATCTGCTTATTTACATGGATGCCGAATTACAAAAGAAATTGCTTGGTTTATTTTACTATAGTTTAAATGCTGACGGTGTCATGGTACTTGGAAGTGCCGAATCATTAGGAACACAGAGTCATTTTTTTACACCACTTGAAGCAAAACAAAAAATTTTTAAACGATCACAATCTTCAGTATCTCCCGAGCTAATTGATTTTCCATCCTCTTTTGCCAGGAACAGGCATAACTCTGATGAAAATCAACCGCCGGTTATACCGCCTCAAAATATTCAAACTCTTGCCAATGAAATACTCTTGCAGCATTTCTCCCCTCCCGGTGTTTTGGTAAACGAGAAGGGAGATATTATTTATATCAGTGGACGAACAGGTAAGTATCTTGAACCTGCAGTTGGTAAAGCGAATATGAATATCTTTGCCATGTTGCGGGAAGGGTTGCGCAATGAGTTCCCTTCGGCATTCCGTCAGGTGTTATTGCTAAAAGAACAGGTTGTCCTGAAAAATATAAAAGTTGGTACAGACGGAGGTACACAAATATTGGATGTTATTATTCAATGGTTGCAAAAACCGGAGCCTTTAAAAGGAATGATATTGATCATTTTTAAGGATGTCCCTACAAATGTCATCGTTAAAGAAACAGGAAAAAAAGGAGAAAAAACTTTAAACATTATTCGTCAATCGGAGCTGGAAAAAGAACTCCAGACTGCCAGGGAAGATACACAGAACACCCTGGAAGAAATGCAGACTTCTCAGGAAGAGCTGAAATCAACCAATGAAGAATTACAATCAACGAATGAAGAACTTCAATCAACGAACGAAGAACTTACCACTTCAAAAGAAGAGATGCAAAGTCTGAATGAAGAACTTCAAACAGTGAATGCTGAATTGCAGTCGAAAATAGATGATTTCACACGCGTGAATAATGATATGAAAAACCTGCTGAACAGCACTGATATTGCTACATTATTCCTCGATAAAGATTTAAATATACGACGGTATACGGATGAGGCAACTAAAATATTTAAACTAATTAAGAGTGATATCGGAAGACCTTTTACCGATCAGGTTTCTGATCTGATTTACCCTGAATTACCTGTTGATGCACGTGAAGTATTGAGGACACTGGTATTTGTAAAAAAACAAATTGAAACAAAAGACGGACGTTGGTTCTCAACCCGTATAATGCCTTACAGGACATACGATGACAGAATTGATGGACTTGTTATTACTTTCTTCAATATAACCGATCTTAAACAACTGGAAGAAGAATTAAACGACAAAGAACAGATGCAACGTATGATCTTAAATACTTCTTCGGATGTCATCATAAAAATATCGAACCAATGGAAAATACTTGAATTTAATCCGGCTGCTGAAAAATTCTTTGGAAAAAAGAACAAAGAAACTGTTGATCAAAATTTTATTCAATTATTTGTTCCTAATTTAGAACAACAAAGAACAGAAAAAGAAATCCTGAAATTGATGAAAGAAGGAAATGTTGCAAACTATAAAATGCAGTTATTTGTTTCTGAAGGGAAAAAAGAAACTGTTGACTTGACTATAAATTTTCATATAAACAGTTTGAAAATTGTAACTGAAATGATTATTATCGCTAAAAACAACCAAAACCATGAATAAAGAGGAAAATGAATCTTTGACGGAAGCTCAATTGCTACGTATTAAAGCCGAAGCACAACTTAAACTGAAAATAAAAAAAGCAGGTGATGCTGAATCGGAATCTGATATTAAAAGACTTCTGCACGAACTTCAGGTTCACCAGATTGAGCTGGAAATGCAGAATGAAGAATTGCGTATTGCGAATGAATCGACAGAACTGGCTCTTAAAAAATTCACTATGTTGTACGATTTAGCACCAATGGGCTATTTTTCCATCGATCAGAATGGTAAAATTTATGAGTTGAATTTTACCGGTGCCGAAATGCTTGGAGAAAGGCGTTTTAGCCTTGTAAACTCTAACTTTAAGTTGTTTGTTTCAGATGAATCGAAAGATACTTTTAATGACTTTTTAAGTAAAGTCTTTTCAAGTAATTACAAAGAATCATGCGAGATCAAACTTGGCTATGATACTAAAGTATTAAATCATGTGTATCTGGAAGGTGTAGTTACCGGTGATGACTCGAATTGTCTTTTGTCGGCAGTTGACATTTCAAGCTTCCGGAAGTAACTGATAATAGAGCATAGAGCAAAGAGCAAAGAGCAAAGAGCAAAGACAAAGCA
>Ga0302265_1000454_pt1 | contig 27386 bp, 17 predicted proteins | sample III_Bog_E1_1_FD_194556 | JGI IMG/M metagenome (GOLD analysis project Ga0302265, IMG submission 194556) | Peat permafrost microbial communities from Stordalen Mire near Abisko, Sweden - III_Bog_E1_1 | ecosystem: Environmental > Terrestrial > Soil > Wetlands > Peat | place: Sweden: Abisko...
GCTGATCGCGTTGCCTGAACGGGACCGTCTTCCCTCTCTCGATCGCAAGTATCTGGATGCAATTCACGCTACCGTGACCGGGGAGCCCTTCGCAGCGCTGGAAGATTACAAGCGGATTCTGGATGACCTGCCTTCATCGGCAAAGTCATCGGGATATGTTGACCTGGGGATGGCGTATGAGCGAGCGGGGGATATTCCACATTCGCTTGACAGCTATGCGCAGGCCGCCGCTCTGGACGGCAACAATCCCGCGGCGTGCATGCACACGGGCATTCTGCAGAGCCGCCTTCATCACGTGCAGGAAGGAGAGCAGGCATTTGCCCGCGCGCAGGCAATTTTCGGAAGCGAGGTCGATTCGTTTGGCCGCGCCGGAAATCCCGAAGGCCTGGCCGAGCTGGACTACGAGCGGGGCTATGCGGCCAACGACAATGGCAACCGAGCCGCCGCAATAGCGCAACTGACACGCTCGCTGGACGGAGCCAGGACGATCTCGAGCGTGCAACTGGAAATTCGGGCGCTCACTCAATTGAGCAGCGTGGAAAACAGCATGGCCCAGATTTCCCCGTCTGTTGAACATGCCGAGCAAGCGGTGCGGTTGGCCGAAGACAACCAGCTTGGGTCCTGGGCCGCCAATGGTCTTGTGCGGCTGGCGAGTGCACAATTGTCCCAGAGGAATTTGACGGAGGCGGAAAAGCCGTTGCAGGAGGCCTTCCAGATTCTCCATCAAAACCCACAGCCGCGCACTGAAGCCTTGGCAAATATCACTCTGGCCAGCCTGAGGAACCAGCAGCACCGTCCATCGGATGTGACCGGGCCAGCCCAGGCTGCGCTTGAATACTACCAGGGGCATGGTTTCTTCTCGCCCGCTTTCAACGCAGCGATGCTGCTTGTTCGAACTGAACGGGACCAAGGCCAATACAAGCAGGCGCTGACGTCCGGAAATCAACTGCTTGCAGTGGCCGCACATTCGGGCATACCGGTGCTCAAGATGCAAGCTGAAGAGACCGTGGGAACCGTTGATTTAATGATGGAATTGTATCCGGACGCTCTGACGCACTTCCAGAACGCCGAAGACTCGGCGGGCACTGATTCGCTGCGGTCGTACCAGGCGCTTCATTGCGCGGAGACGCTTTGGCGGCTGGGCAGATACATCGAGTCCGACGCCATGTTCAGCCTGGCCTCAGGAGATCCATCGCTCGCAGCGTACGTAGGTGAGGGCCGGGTTGAGTCTTTACTGAGCCAGCGTAAATACCAAGCAGCTCTTGATCTCGCTCAACAAACGATCGCTGCGAACAAGGTCATCTCAGATGTGAATAAGCGCTACCTGGAGCAAGACGAGGCGATTGCGGAGTCTCACCTTGGGATGAAACAGCAGGCGCTCAAAGAGCTTTCCGTCTCGGTCGCCCCGGACCAGTCGAAAGACAACCCATCGGACACAGCACAAAACAAATTGACGGATGCGGAGATATATCTCTGGTCGGGGATGAACGAGCAGGCACGCGACGCGGCAATGGCGGCGCTGGATTTCTTCACTTCGGCGGGCAAACTGGAGTCTGCACTGGAAAGCGCGTATTTGGCCGCCGCAGCGTCGAAGGCCTTGAAGAATGAGCCAGAGTTTGATTCATTGTCGAAGAAACTCATTGACATCCAACACGACCTAGAGCACAATTGGGGGCCAGAGCCTTTCCAAACCTATCTTTCACGCCCCGATTTGCATGCACTGATGCAACGCACAAGTAGCAAACGGATGTAGATCCAAACAGGAGTTGAGACATGAAACTTTCGGCAAAGAGTGCCGTGATTGGCTTGCTGGGTATCGCTGTTGGTGTTGTGGGCTTGAGGCTGCTTCAGGTGTCGAAGCTCCCGATTCGTTCGCCGTTGTTTGGATTGGGAGGAAGACCCGGTGGGGGATCTGGCCCAGATTCACCAATCGTTGTGAGTGGCGGGTCTGTGAACAGCCACAGCGACGAGGTTTGGACGGCATTCCCGACTAACTCCAACGCATACGGAACCGACCTATTAGTCAACGGCACAAAAGTTCCAGCGAATAAGCTGGACTTGGATGGATTTGATCCAGACACCACGACGTTCCCTCAACACATCAAGACCATCCAGCCGCCAGGAAACTGGATAGTCACGCTCTATTTTCGGAAAACCAATGCATCCACAGAAGACCCAGCAACGACGCTGAAGATTTGCTCAAGGATCGACTCAGCTTTGCCTCACACCTGCCAAGTCGACAATGGCCCAGTAAATAGCTCGGTGTATTTGCTGGCAGAAGACTCAAAGGGAAATCCTATAGGAACATTCTTAACTCAAAAGATCGATCGGTACGGCGTCTTTTTTGATCTCAGTAAGTGCGATAGCGCGAGCGCAGACCCCCATGCGTATTGCAATCACATATATAGTGCTCAAGTGCAAACATCACAGGGGACCTCGCAGAAATATCACTGTGTCGATGGCGCATGCTCCGTTGGAATTAGCAATCAGTAGCGATAGTCATTGTCAGCGTCCTCATTGAGATCAACTTCTCTCGGGGGCGCAAACCGTAATCCTCGAAACCCAATAATCTCTGACGATGTAATCGAAGTGTTTGTTCCACAACGGATGACACGCGTCGGCAAGCCTTCACGCAATCAAGGAACGCAAGGCTGAGCAAGATACACGCGGCTCAGCCTTGGTCACCTTTGCTTCTCCAGCCTGCAAAATCGCACTGCTACTTTCCGACAGCGTTCGTGGAGAAATACTGATTGAGGCCTGCGGCAACCTCTTTCAGCCCGCGGACTAAATTGACATCCAGAGCCGTAACGACTGCCGACATCTCCTTGCCCTGTACCGGCTCGGACTGGGAGTAGGAGTGGGTCCAGACAACCTTGCCTGACTTTCGGTCATAGAGTTCGAACTCCATCGATACGAGTGCCGAAATGCTCGGGCCATCGACCTCCTCGAAGTCATCGAGCCTGCCCCGCACCACGAACTGTCCGCCTGTGGCGCTCGAAACGCTCGCTACAGACTGGTAGTTCCCGGAGTCTCTCAGCAGTCGAATCAAGCTGCTGTGAATCATCTCCACCGGCGACTCTTCCCACTGGCTGTACTCGTAGGTGCCGATCTCATTGCCGCCAATGCGATATGCAATCGGCGATCTGCGAAGAATCTCAGGGGCGCCAATGCTTGCAACAAGCAGCGACACGGACGGCGTACCGGTTGAGATCGCGGGGGCGGTGGGGGACTGTATGGTGTAGTACTTGATTGGCTTGGTGCTGCCGCATCCGCTCAGGGTCAAGGCGAATAGCGATAACAGAACTGAACGTGTTGTTCGATTCATTGTGAACCTCATTCCTTTGCCCTCAAGCGCATTTCAAGCGCCTCTATCGAATTCGAATTCTGACCGCAATCAATACCATCAAACCCGTCATAAGTGATCCCGTGGGGGAACCTTACTTTATTGGGTCTCCCGGCTTGCGATCCTTCAGGGTGGTCCCGCGAATCAGGAGAGAAGGATTGTTTTTCAACGAATCCGTCAGCTCTTTGATATTTTCCGTGGTTGCGCGGATATTCAAAATGGTCTGATCGATATTGTCCGCGTTGTTTTCGGTTGTGCTTTTCAGCTGCTGCATGAGCGCCGCGGCCGTGAACAGCGTCTCGCGCAATTCGGTCACGATGGCGCGGATGTCGTCGTGATTCTCAACCACGAGTGAATCGACGTGCGACAGGACAGTGTTGGCTTCATTCATCGTTGTTTTCAGGTTGTCCAGCACCGGCACGAGCTGGGCCGTGGCAGCCTGCACATTCGTCAGGCTCGCCGCGACTTTCGGGCGGCTATCGGAGAGCATCCCGTTGATATTGCCGAGGCTGGCACTGACATCGGCGCGGTTCTTATCGTTCAGCAGGTCATTGACGCGGGCTATGGTCACTTGCAGTTCAACCAGGCGCTGGTTGAGGTTATCGAGAGCCTGGTTCGCGACCGGCGCCAGGTTTCCGATGACCTCGCCGAGATCCCCTAGACCGAGTGTCTCGGCGGACTTCAATTCGCTGCCCTTCGCGGCCAGTGGGGCACCCTTTGTCCCGGTACCGAGTTCCACGTAGTTGTCTGAAAGTGCTCCGAGAGCGGCGATCCTGGCTATGCTGTCTGCTTTTACGGGAATATCCGGCTCAACGGTGAAGTCGATCTCGATTCGAGTCGAGTCCTGGGGATCGACGCGGACCTTGTTCACCTTGCCAGCATTCATGCCTCCGTAGCGGACCATGGCGCCCGGCAGAAGACCGCCCGCAGACTTGAAATACGTGTAGTGAGGAACGCCGCCGGCAGAGAAAGTCCCCGCCACAGCCAGGATTGTCCCAATCATCAGCGCCGCTGCAACTAATACGAAGAGGCCTACCGCCGCTTCCTCACGCTTGCTTTTCATAGCACCCTCATTCTCAGTGGCTCCATGCTCTCAACTCTTCGTAGGTAAGTCGTCGCCGGTGAGCATCTGGAGATAGTCGAGTTCCTCGGTAACTTCCGGTTCCGGCACGCGGTCAAGAAACTGGCGTACGCGTGGGTGAGTACTCGCCATGAACTCCTCCCTGGTTCCCATCGCCACGATATGGCCGCGGTCGACATAGACCAGCCGATCGGCGATCAGAAATGCACTGGACAGCTCGTGGGTGACGACCACCATGGTGATGGCGTAAGCCTTCTTCAAATTCAGAATCAGTTCATCGAGTCCCGCGGCGATGATCGGATCAAGTCCCGCTGACGGCTCGTCGAAAAACAGAATCTCGGGATCCATCGCAAGTGCCCGGGCTACGGCCGCGCGCTTCTTCATGCCCCCGCTGAGCTGCGAAGGCATGAAGTGCTCAAAGCTTCCCAGGCCAACCTGTCCAAGCTTGATCCGCACCATGATCTCGATGGTTGAATCTTCGAGGTCAGTATGCTCGCGCAGCGGCAGCGCAACGTTCTCGCCTACGGTCAAAGAGCCAAACAGGGCAGAGCCTTGAAACGACATGCCCATCTTTTTTCGAATCGCATCCATCGCGCGTTCGGAGATGTTAGCCGTATTGACACCTTGAATCCAGACCTCGCCGGACGTCGGCTTTTCCAAACCCACGAGAGTACGCAGCAGTGTGCTCTTCCCTGAGCCCGATCCGCCCAGGATCACCAATGTTTCTCCGCGCCGTACGTCAAAGGTAATGCCGTGCAAAATCTCGCGATCGCCGTAACTGACGCGAAGATTCACAACCGAAATGGCCGCTTCCACTTCGCCGGCGTCATTCATCGTGAGCTCTCCTCGCTGTAACCGCCCGGCAGGCCCGACGATGGTCCTCGAACGGTCCGAATTCAGGTAGGGGAACGGTCCTTCAAATTCCGCGCCCACTCCTGCGTTACGACGGGTTCAGAAAATAAAACAGGGTCGTGAATACCAGATCGACTGCAATCACAAGTGCGATCGACGTGACGACAGCCGCCGTGGTGGAGCGCCCCACCTCCTCGGCGCCCGCCCCGGTGGAGAATCCTTCCTTGCATCCGACTGCCGTAATGACAAGCGCAAACAACGCACTCTTGATGAGGCCAGTATTGAGGTCATGCAGCACAATCGAGTCGCGTGTCGCCTGAAAGTAAGACCCCACCGTAAAGCCGGCGCCGGCGACGCCGAAGACGCTTCCGCCCACAATGCCCATGAAGTCCGCCCAAATGGTGAGGCAGGGCACCATTACCAGCATCGCCAGAAACTTCGGCGCAACCAGGAAGGCAACAGGATTGAAGGCCATGGTTCTCAGGGCATCCACTTCCTCGGTCACCTTCTTGGTGCCTATCTCCGCGGCAAAAGCAGACCCCGAGCGACCAATGACGACGATGGCTGTGAGCAGGGGGCCAAGTTCCCGAAGAATCGAGACAGCCACGGCTCCGGCCACAAACTGCATCGCGCCCAGCCTGCGCAGCTCATACGCGCTTTGCAGAGCCATGATCAGGCCCACAAAGAATGTGATCAGCGAAACAATGGGAATTGCTTCCACTCCCACTGCCATCGCCTGCTGGATAGCCCGGTGGGGGCGGAAGGGCTGGCCGCGGAAGGGGCCCACGAAGATGAAGTATGCGGACTGGCCGGCGAGGGTCGCCAGGCCGCCGATATAGGCCAGGCCGCCGATCGTCCACTCGCCGACCGCACTCGGAATCGTTTCGACTTTTCCCGACATTTTCATTGCGCGGCGCTTTCGTTCAAGGGGATGGTTCAGCGGTATTCCCGATGACTGCCTTCATGGCAGTGGTGTTGGTCGCTCGGGCTCAGGCGTCAAGCGCTTTTTCTTCGTTTTCCAGGATCTCGAAGACCCCGGTCAGGCGTGTGAGTTGCAATACTTGCAGAACAGAACCGGTAACTCCAAACAGCATCACCCGCTTCCCCGCCGTGCGACCCTCCTTGAGAACCTCCAGCAGGGACGCGATGCCCGAGCTGTCAATGTACTTGACCCGCGTCAGGTTGATCGCCAGGCGCTTGGTCCCTTTGAGCGCATCCAGGGCCGCCTTGCGCATCGGCGGCGAGGTCCCAAGGTCAATCTGGCCGGCCACATCCACAATCACGGTATCTCGTTCAGTTCGAGTCGAAAACTCCAGTTTTCTCTCCATGTGCCTCCTTAGCCGGCTCGGACCGGGAGCCCTTTCTCCTGTTTCCTGCAATGCAACCGAATCCTTTGCTCAAGAGGCAGCCTCTCCTCCGGGCGCTCGTTGATCACGTCCCAAGGGCCAGTGCCTTTCCGCCATGAAGGCGTTTGATGAGCTTCAATTGATTTCCCTCAGGGACTTTCCCGTAGGTAACTCCATCCATGATTGCCTGGATCAGGTGCGTTCCTCTGCCGCTCAGTGCAAACTCATCCGCGCATGGGGCGCAGATTCTTGCCGGATCCGGCGCTTCTCCCTGGTCCAAAAGCGTAAACTCCATCTGCTCCTCGCTGACCATGCAGTCGAACTGGACCTTTTGGTCGTAACGATTCTTGTAGGCGTGTCGAATGATGTTGGCCAGGGCCTCGTCGACTGCCAGAATGACAGCGTCGCATTCTTCTTTCGGCAGGCCAACCGTCATACTCAACTCGTCGATCGCGGCGCGGACGACAGACAAGAAGCGAGGATGGCTCGGCATATCCAGTCTCAAATGAATGCTCATTTTAGGGTGTTAAGAAATGTCCCGAAAGTAACCGATCCTCGGGCAGAGCCGGAGGTATTACGGTTGCCTGCCCCTTAAGAGGGGCCTAATTGCAACCGGGCAAAGGAGCTGCAGCAGCGCGGGCCTGGCTAAACAATCGGCTTCGGCAAAACGAAAGCAACAGCGGGAGGCATACTCACGGAATCTTCAAAGTTTGACTCCCTACTGAGCATCGCTGGGGAAACTTGCGTTTGATTAGAGCACCCCGTTTGCCATTAGTCAATTAAGACTTTAGGCTTTGCGCCGAGCGCATACCCGGAATGTATGGGCGGTTCGATGTGACTGCATGCACCGCTCCCGGCACCGAAGCTGGTCGGGCTCAATTGCGATGGAATATACCGCTTCGCAACTGGTAATATCCAGTCTTGACCGACCGCTCTCAAACCGGGAACTCAAGGCTGGCGCCTCTACTCGGCCTGGCGCTTGCCGTTGCGGTTCTCTACTTCGCAAGAGAGCTTCTTATTCCGCTGGCGTTTGCGATTTTGCTGGCTTTCCTACTCAGTCCCATGGTCAAGCGGCTTGAAGGGTGGCGGTTCCCGCGTCCGGCGGCGGCGAGCCTGGTGCTGTTCGTGGCCTGCGCCGTGCTGGCGACCGTGGGCTGGCTCGCAATGGCGCAGATGATGGAGATCGGCGGCCGGCTGCGCGCCGATACGCAGAATATTCAGCGTAAGATCGGGGCGCTCCAGGGGCGCTCGAGCAGCATTAACGATGCCATCTCCGCACTCGAAGACCTGGGCGTCGAGATCAACAATCCAAAGCTGCCGGGTGTACAGGCGCCACTCAAGGTCGAGATCGTTACCGAGCACAACATGATGCAGGCAATCCGCGAGTATGCGGGTAGCGTGCTCCGGCCGTTGGGCACAGCGGGCCTGGTTCTGATCTTTACGCTGTTCATGCTGATCGACCGCGAGAATCTGCGCAACAGGCTGCTGCGATTGTTGGGCGAGCAAAAGCTTCAGGCGACCACCAAAGCCATGGACGACGCGGGGCGCCGGGTGAGCCGCTACGTGATGCTGCAGTTCGGCGTGAATGCCGGGTTCGGCGCGGTGATTGCGCTGGGCCTCTGGCTGCTGGGCGTGCCGAGCCCGCTGCTGTGGGGCGCGCTGGGCATGATGCTTCGATTTCTGCCTTACGTAGGGCCGGTCATTGCTATGCTGCTGCCGTTTGCGGTGACGGTTGCGGAGGCCGATGGATGGCGCACTCCGCTCACTGTGCTCGCCCTGTTCGCCGTGACGGAGGCCACTGTCGGCAACATCGTAGAGCCGATGCTCTACGGGGTTCATACGGGACTTTCGGCCGTGGCGCTGCTGGTTTCAGCGGTGTTCTGGACGGTGATCTGGGGCCCCGTGGGGTTGGTGCTTTCCACGCCGCTGACGGTTTGTCTCAGCGTGCTTGGGAAGCATTCGCCGCAGTTCGAGTTCCTGAGTGTGGTGCTGGGCGACGAGCCGGTGCTGACTCCCGACGTGATCTTCTATCAGCGATTACTGGCGCTGGACCAGCATGATGCGATGAACATGCTTGAATCGATGGGTAAGAACAAGCCGTTGATTACTGTTTTCGACCGCATTGTGATTCCAGCGCTGGCGATGGCGGAACGGGACCGGCAGTCTGGACAGCTGGATGCAAAGCGCGAGGAATTTGTCGTACAGAGCATCAACGAATTCATGACGGAGCTGATGGAGGCAGATGCCGCGGCCAGGGTGGTGCCGGAAACGCGGGCTACGCGGGTGTTTTGCATACCTGCGCGGGATGCGGCAGACGAAATTGCGGCGGCGATGTTTGCGTATTTTCTGACCCAGGAGGGGTTTCCGGCGATTACTTTCCCCGTGACGGATTCCCCGGCAGAGATGATAGCGAGCGTCAAGTGCCGGTCAAGCGACGTGGTATGTATTTCGGCGGTGCCTCCGTTCGCGGCGGGCAATGCGCGGACGATAGCCAAAACCATTGGCGGAGAAGAGAACTCGCCAACGCTGATTGCGGGATTGTGGAATTTTGAGCGTGCCAGCGAGGCTCGGATGCAAAGGCTGGCGAAGTCGCTCTCGGCTTCGGTGGCTACAACTCTGGCGGAGGCGGTGGCGCAGGTTCGGGCGGTCGATGCGCGGGCGGCGGGGATCATTCAATGAAATACCGGTTGTGATCCAAGCGAAACTGACATGGAACTTACCGATGCTCTCTGTTTCAGCGACAGCGCGTCCATCTGAGGTGCCATGTTGAACTGCTTCAGCGTGTTTACTTATTAAAGAATAAGGCGTTATCTTTTCATTGCAGAGCAGGCTATGAAAGGAACTTTGCATTAGTCCGATAAGGTTGCAGATGAAACGCCGGCAGCGGTGGAAATTGTAGCGGTTCATTCCTGGTAGATGCCACGGTGTCGCCGCACTGCGTTTGCGGGCAACTCCATTTGCGGTGACTCCATTTGCCGGTAACTCGAGGACCGGTAGTCCGGAAGCCCTTCTTGAAAAGAGGGTCCGGCAAGAGTCGGACGGAAGGAGCCTCACTTGGGAACCGCAGGATGATCCAGCAAGGGTTATTCTCCATCATAAAAAGCCGGCAAAACCTTTACGCGCCGGTTCGATCGCTGCCCGCGCCTCCGATATTTTCAATTACTTACAGACATTCCGGGTTGTGCCCGATCCCCCTGCTTTAGATCTGCCAGTAAACCGAGAAACGCTCATCGATCACCCGGTAAAGCGGCTTGAGGGCCAGGTCTTTGCTTTGCCCGACGGATTGGAAGAGAAGAGGCTCGTCTTGGCTTTTCTTTAGCCAGCCGGGAAGGCCCGCGGCTTGCGCGCCAGCGAGAAGAGTAGGTATAGGCAGGGCGGGCAGACGGCCCATATCCGGACCTTGTCCGGCATCGATCATGTCCTGGCTCAAGCCATCGCGTCCCATGCAGGCAACGAGCACCAGCGGGCCGTAGGCGATGCTGGCCAACTCCGGGCTGCCTGGTACGGCTTCCTGGCGCAGCGTCATGGGCAGCTCAACTTCAACGCGATCGCCAGTCTTCCAGGTGCGTTGGATCTGCAAATATCCATCGCTTCCCTGTACCGCCTTTTCCGGCACGCCATTCACCTTGACGGCAATGTCCCTGGCCCAATGCGGGGCGCGCACTTTGAGAGCAAACGCAATCGGCTGCTCCACATTCACGTGAATCTCGGTGCGTTCTTCCTCAGGAAAGCTGGTCAGTTGCCGAATTCGCGCGCCCTTTTCCGGCCAATGGACCTTGGCGGCCACGAACTGGTTGACGTAGAGGCTGTCCCGATCGTGGAAGAAGATCGTATCCACCAGCTTGGCGTATTCCTCAGCGCCGCTTCCACTGCAGCAGAGGTTGGAATCGTACGCATCGTCGAAGGTCTTCCAGCCGCCGGGGATGGTGGACACGTAGTACATGAGGCGGCCGTTTTCGTTCTGCGTGCCGGCGCGCACATTCCACAGGAGCTTCTCGTAGTAATCCATCCAGCGCGCCTCCGGCTGCCAGCCGAAGAGATGGCGGGAGAGCTTGAGCATGTTGTAGCTGCAACAGCACTCCTGGCCGCCCGGCGCAAGGTGCGTGCCGGCCGTATCCGGCTCGCTCCAGCCTTCGTTGTTGTTGGAGGTGCCGCCGGGGGCAAAGCTGTGATGCTCGGCGACGGTATGCCAGAAAAACTCCGAGATTTCCTTGTAGCGCTCGTCGCCGGTGAGCTCGTAGCCGCGCGCCGCGCCAATCACCTTGGGGATGTTGGTGTTCGAATGCAGTCCGGCGAGCTTGTCCTGGTGGGCCGCGAGCGGCTCGAAGAAGCGCTTGTGTTCAAAGCGATAGCCGGCATCGAGATGCTTCTTTTCGCCGGTGATGGCATAGAGATTGAACATCACTTCATTCATGCCGCCGTGCTCGATCATCTGCACCTTGGCCAGTTCTTCGTCGCTCAGCGGAGCAATCCATCGAATGGCCCAATCGGCCATTCTCTGCACGGTCTGGAAGGCAGTGAGGCTGCCGCAGTGGACGTACATATCCAGATGGCCGGCCATGATCTTGTGATAGGTGTAGAAGGGCGCCCACACCGGCTCGTGCTTCTTGAGCCGGTCGTAGAAGCTCTCTGGATATGCGCCCAGATAGCCGTTCTGCTGCTGACACTCGGCCAGCATGCCCACCAGCGACTCAGCCTTGAGGCGCAGCGATTGGTCTCCCGTGGAGGCGTACATCAGCGCACAGGCCGAGAGATAATGGCCGCCTGCCAGATGGCCGCGCAACTCGCAATCGGGCGCTTCCCATCCGCCCAGCGGCTGCGCGGTCGAGGGTTTTCCGGCCGTCAGGCGGAAGCTGTGCGCCAGCCTGTCATTGGGCAGCATGAACAGGTAAACGCGATCGCGCTCCTGCATGTCTTTGAGAGCCCCCGACAACAGGCGAACCTGCTGCATGGGGAACGGGCTGGCCTTCCATGCCACCTTCTCATTGCCCACGTGGTTGAGGGCGTGCGGCACATTCCCAACCGCATCCTGGCCGAGCGCCCACATAGCCCGCGGCAGAATCGCTCCGCCCGCGGCCACCGCCGCCGAACTCTGCAAAAAACCTCGACGCGTCTGAATCTTCCGGCTCATTTCGTCTCCTTTGCCGCAGCGCCCGCGGCAACTCCCAGGCGTATGCTCACCGTTGTTTTGCCCAGCGGAACCACGTAGGCACCGCGCTCCATCCGCAATGGCTGAAGCGGCGCAACCGGCGCCGCTGCTGTTCCTGCCGGCGCGGTCTGTGCTGTTTGTTCAATGCGCAGCAGCGCACGATCAGTGTACGCATCGGCCGGCTCCAGGCGCACTTCAAGCTGGCCGCTTTGCTTGTCAAAGGAGACCTGCTGGAAGCGGCCGCTGTCGAGCGTGAGCCACACTCCCAGCGGCGCCCAGAAGACGCGCTGACGGAAGCTGTCGAGGGGTTCCACGCCGATTGTCTTTTCGGTGATGTTCATATTGCCCCCGAAGGCCAGCCAGCCGAACTCCGGGTCCTCGGCCACATACGTTCCCGTGGCCCAGGCGTGGCCGAAGAAGTTGGGGCCGTAGTCGCCGGAGTAAGGATCGAACTTCATCATGTCCGGATAGCTGTGAAAGGCGGCCGAGGCAAAACCCTGCTGGTCGATCCCAGTCAGCGCACCCATGTTGCCGCCAAATCCAACGCGAAGCAGATAGAAGTCTTTTGGATCGCGGCGGTAGGCATCGAGGACAGGAATCGCATTGATCCCCGATCCGTAGTGATGCAATTGCCGCTCCAGCCGTGGGTATTTGCCGCCGTAGAGGAAGTCCCAGTAGCGCCGCGCGTTGCCGTTATAGCCCCAGTTGGGAATCGCCGGCATGTATCCGGTGATCGCGTCAAGGGTCACCTGCGCCTTGTCGTCCATACCGAAGCGCCGGCTCCAGGCGTATACCTCTTCCTGCCCGGTTGAGTCCCAGGGCATCTCGCTGCCAAACGGGTAGGGCTCGCGCTTCCAGTTTTCCGCGCGCCCGCGCATGGCGGCTTCCAGCGCGTCGGCCTGGGTTGTCATCTGCTCGCGGCGCAGGTCGTCCAGCACGCTTACAAAAACGCTGCCCTCCATCTGACCCATCGAGGCCTGGCCTTCGGCGTAGCGCATCATGGCCACGATGGTTTCGTAAGCCTGGCTTAGATACCATGGTGCGTCATGATGGGTGGCCAGTCCTTGATGATTGCGGGCGATGCGATAGAGCGCCCAGTAGGCCGCCACCACATGGGGATAGTTGTAGGAACGCCAGACGCCTTCGCTGTCTTCCTTCTTCCAGCTTTCCCAACTGGACCAGTCGATGTCCTTGTTATAGAAGCCGGCAGGCATCTGGTCAGGCTGGTAGTAGAAGAGGCTGCGCCGCACTCCGAACTTGCGCGGGCCATCCTTGTATTGAATGCCGCCCCACAGGACGCCGTCGACAAACTGCTCAAGCTGCTCCACCTGCTTCTTGTCGGGACGTCCATATTCCTTCATTGCGGCGGCCAGCCAGGAGCCGGCGCCAGCCTCGTCGCTCAGGCCGGCAATCCATGCGCGCTGCTCCTGTGTGACCTGCGCATTCGCCTCGCGGTCGTAGCTGATGATGGACGGGCTGCGGTGAAAGGGATCGTCCTTCACGTCAAACCATTGCCTGGTGAACAGAAAGCGGCCCAGATCGTCGACCGCCTCGGCCTCCGGCTTGATGACGCGGTAGTGAACCGTCTCAACCGTGCCGTCGCCATAGGCGATGGTCAGCCGCGCACGTCCCCACTGGCGTCCGCGGAGCCGGTAGCGCTCCCAGCCGTGCACTGTGCTGCCTTCGGCCTTGATGTCCAGGGCCCCGGCCGGTTCAATCAGGATGCTGGCCACGGGCTTGGTGTATTTCAGAAAAAGCGTGCCGTCGATGTCCTGGGGCAACACGTATCCGGGCACACCCACGGCAACTGGCCGGCCGTTATCAGCAAGCGTTTTCTCAATGGACCGAATTGAATCCGCCACCAGAAACCGCAGGCCCACCGTGCGCTCTTCGCCCGGCGCGATCTCAAAGCTGGTGCCGGGATTCCAGGGCTCGGCGTGCTTCCACTCGTTCAGTTGATAGGCCGACGAAGCCACCATCCACTCATAGAAGCCTTCAAAGGTCTGCTGGCGCGGCGTCATTTCCTTGAAGAGCTTGTCGCCTTCCTGCCGCCTGCCGCCCTGGTCAAGCACGCGGTAGGCTTCAAGGGGGGTTTTGCCATCGGGGACGACCACCAACGCGGGGCCGTGTCCATCCAGCCGCGTCACCTGCACATAGCCGCCATCGAGAGCGATCGACGGATCGGAGAAGTTGCACAGCACGTGCGCATCCTCAAGCGACTTGCCGGTGACCACGTTGTTGAAGACCAGCGGAATCCCCAGCGCGCCCACCTCGACGGGCCGCGTTCCGGGATTGTGCAGCGTGAAGCGCAGCGCCAGTTTGCCATCCACGACCGCCCAACTGCGCGTCACCTGCAAGGGAAAATCCGCAGGCAGCGTCGGCGCCAGGTTGTCGCGCTCAAGCTCGCCCGGCTCAACGGGAAGTGGGACCACGGGATGGCGTTCGAGCGCGGTCGAATAGCCGCTCCACTCCGTCTGTCCCTCGCGGCGCAGGCGCAGGTTCAGGTCGCCTAGATGAAAATATCCGTTGACCGAACGCTCGGCAAGCAGATCGTTCGGGGCAAAGTCGTAGCTTTGCGGCGGCCTGCCCGGCCCGGACTGCGCCGCCGGTTGTTTGGCCTCCAGTTCGGCGACCGTTCCAGATGAACGCATCAACACCAGGTTCAGCTCCGGCGTCTGGTAGCGGGCGACTCCCTGATCGAAGAGCGGGCCAAGCCGCGGGGCGCGGCCGGCAGGATAGTACTGGGCGGCGGCCGTGGCGGCCGCGAAAACGAGCAGCGTTACCGCGCATTTTTGGGTTGCAACATTCCGCATGAGCATCCTCGCGCGGAGCGTCCAGGCCCCGCGATGAACGAAACACCCTTTTACCGCGACCGAACGGGCTGGGTGACGGTCGACTTCGATTGCGATCATTGTATCCAACTTCGCATACGTTGCATAAGTCAGCTTCTTCCATATCCAAATCCGAGGCATTGCCGGGTTGCTAATTTGCCGGGCAGCCTGCGCGGATTGCCGGGGGCGCGGGCAGGGTTGCAGGCGCGACTGGCTGCGGCGTCAGCGCCTCCCACTCCTCGACGGCGAGGGCGGCGTGTTCCGTGCCCTGGCCTGAGGCGGTGAGAACGGCGCGCAGGCAGCGCGTGGCGACCGCGTCAAAGCGCACGTCGACAAAGGCATCGACGGCGACCGGATAGCCGGTGGGGTGGGAGACGGCGGCCCAGCGCTTGCCGTCCCAATACTCCAGATGCCAGGCCGCCGGCGGCGCCACTCCCTCATCGGCGCCCGCGGGATGGTCTGCCCAGAAGTAGATGCGCGAGCCGTTCAGCGTGACCGGTTGCGCCCACTCGTACTGAATCCACCGACCGGGAGGATTGTGCGGTGTCCAACTGGCCCACATATCGGGCGGCAGGGGATTGGCGCGGACGATGCCGTCGTTGAGCGCCTTGATCCAGTATTGCAAGGGGACAGGTTCATTCGAAGCGCTGGGCCGGGCCGCGGCGGCGATGTTGCGGCTGGGCGGGGCTGGCGGCTGTGGGGCGCGCGTCGGTTTCACCTTTAGAATGCTTGGCGGCGAGACGCTGTCGTCCCATTCCATGGTGTCAATAGCCACGCTGCGGCGGAAGTGTCCGCCGCCTTTTGCGTCCGCGGTGTGATAGATCAGATACCATTTGCCCTTGAACTCGATGGCGCCGGGATGCGAGGTGGTGGAGGAGACCGGATCGAGAATCACGCCGCGATAGGTCCAGGGGCCCAGCGGCCCTGGAGCGGTGCCGTAGGCGATGCATGCGTAATAGACGGCCTGGGTGCAGGGCGAGTCGGGGCCGGCCTGGTTGTCGGCATAGATCATGTAGTAGACGCCCTTGCGCTTGAAGAACCAGGCTGCTTCAAAGAAGCCGGTCAACGTGTTGACGGCCACTTCCGTGCCCTTGGGCGTCACCATGTCCGGTTCGAGTTCCATGCCGCGCAACTGCCCGAAGGTGCCCCAATACATGTAGACGCGGCCGTCGTCGTCAACGAACTGCGTGGGATCGATGTTCTGAATATGGTTGGGCTCTGGAACCGATTGCGAGATGATGGGGCCGCTGGGATGCGCGTCCTTGTACGGGCCCAGCGGGCTGTCGGCAACCGCTACGCCGATGGCGAATGTGTCCTGGTTGTGACTGTTTGCCTCCTGCACCGGGGCGTAGAGGTAGTAGCGCCTGTCCGGCCCCTGAACGATCTGTCCTGCATACGCATGGCCACGCGCGGCCCAGGAGAACAGCGTTTCAGGGCGCAGAATGCCAGGGTAATGCTGCCACACGCCGGACGAAACGTCTTTGGTGGCGAAGATCTGCCACTCGTTCACGATGAAGTCGTTGACGTCGGAAGGCGCCTCATCCCGTCCGGCCAGAATATACAGCGTGCCATCGGCTGCCAGCGGCGCGGGATCGGCCGAGTAGGCGGATCCGTCGCCGAGAATCGGGTTGCCTGGACTGTGCAACACCTGGAAAGATTGACCATGAGGCTGCTGTGCGGCCGCTGCGACTGCTACCAGCAACAGGGCAAAGCCGGAAAGAGTGGAGAGCCTCGTCTTCATCTTGAGATGGTTCCTTCCAGAGGGAGCCCAATTGGGATTTTCGCCGTCTGCCGAGAATTCAAGGAGAGGAACGCGGGGGCAGCGAATTTCATTGTATCCAACATCGTATACTATGTAAGTGGAGATTTTCTGAACGGCGATTTCCCTTCTGTTTCAGACGTATAGGCCAGAATTTTTGCCGCCGTTGGGGGCCATTCACGTTGCAGAAGAGAGGTTTCAGGGTAGAATCGCATCAACGTATGCAATTTCGTAGACAATCTTATGCATAGTTCTTCACTTCCGCTTCGCATCGAAGTCGTCGATTCTCATACCGGTGGAGAGCCGACCCGTTGTGTGCTCTCCGGCGGCCCACATCTTGGCGTAGGGCCGATGGCCGAACGCCTGGAGAAACTGCGCACTGAGCACGACGTTTTTCGCCGTGCGATGCTCTGCGAGCCGCGCGGTTCCGAAGTCCTGGTGGGCGCCCTGCTACTGGAGCCGGTAGATCCGGCGGCCGCGGCCGGCGTGATTTTCTTCAACAACGCCGGCTACCTTGGCATGTGCGGCCACGGCGCCATCGGCGTGACCGCCACGCTCGCGTACCTGGGCCGCATCGGCCCTGGAGCGCACCGGCTGGAGACTCCGGTCGGGGATGTGGCGGTTACGCTGGCGGAGAATAACGAGGTCACCATCTCCAACGTGGAGGCCTATCGGTACCGGGCCCATGTGCCGGTGGAACTGCCCGGCTATGGCGTCATACACGGCGACGTGGCCTGGGGAGGCAACTGGTTTTTTCTCATCGGAGAGCACCCTTTCAAGCTCACCCTGGAGAGCGAGCCCGAGCTCACCGCCTTTACCTGGCAGGTGCGCCAGGCGCTGAGCGCCCATGGGATTACCGGGGCCAATGGCGCGGAGATCGATCATATCGAACTGTTTACGGCGGCCCACAATCCGGCCAATCAAAGCCGCAACTTTGTGCTTTGCCCCGGCAAGGCCTACGACCGCTCTCCCTGTGGAACCGGCACGTCGGCAAAGATGGCCTGCCTGGTGGCGGAGGGCAAGCTGAAGCCGGGCGAGTCGTGGCGTCAGGAAGGCATTCTGAACACCGTCTTTACCGGCCGCGTGGAGCTGGACGGAGACCGGATTCTGCCCTATATCACCGGTTCGGCGCATGTAACGGCTGAGTCCTCGCTGATCTTCCAGCCCAACGATCCCTTCCGCAACGGCATCGACAGCCTGGGTAAAGCGGCCGGATGAGCACGGAGCGCGTCTTTGATGTAGCCATCGCCGGTGGCGGCATTGTGGGCTGCGCCTGCGCTCTGGCGTGCGCGGAGCGTGGGTTGCGCGTGGTTTTGGTAGAGCGCGATGTACTGGGCGGAGGCGACACCGCGGCGGGCATGGGCCACGTGGTGGCCATGGATGACTCCGATGCGCAGTTTGCCCTGACCCGATATTCGCAACTGCTATGGAACCGGCTGCAGATGCCGGCGGGGGCCGAGCATCGCACAGTGGGAACACTATGGATTGGAGCCGACGCGGAAGAGATGGCGGGGGCGGAGCAGAAGTATGCGCTGTATCGCGAGCGCGATGTGCCCTGCCGGCTTTTGACCGCGACCGAACTGGCCGCCGAGGAGCCGAACCTGGCTCCTGGACTGGCCGGCGGTCTGCTGGCGCCGGAAGATTCGGCGGTTTATCCCCCGGTGGTGGCTCTGGAACTGGCGCGGCGGGCGGAACAGCTCGGTGCGCAGATCCTGGTCGGTCGCGCCGTCCGCTCCATCGGGGAGGGCCGCATGCTTCTGGACGACGGCACGGAACTGCGCGCGGAAAGGCTCATTCATGCGCTCGGCGCGGAAGCGGTTTCCCTTTGGCCGCAGTTGCCCATCCGCAAGCGCAAGGGGCACCTGGTGATCACTGACCGCTATCCCGGCTTTGTCCATCATCAGCTTGTCGAGTTGGGCTATCTGAAGAGTGCTCACAGCACCAGCACCGACTCGGTAGCCTTCAATGTGCAACCGCGGGCCACCGGCCAACTGCTGATCGGCTCGTCGCGCCAGTATGGAGCCGAATACCCTGAGACCGACCAGCACATCCTGAGCGCGATGCTGGCGAGAGCGGCGCTCTACATGCCGGCAATTGCCGGACTGAGCGCCATTCGCGTGTGGACCGGCTTCCGCGCCGCGACGCCGGACAAGCTGCCGCTCATCGGCCCGGTTCCGGGCGACCCCACCCTCTGGCTCGCCACCGGTCACGAGGGCCTGGGCATCACCTGTTCACTGGCAACCGCCGAGCTGCTGGCCTGCGCCTTCACCGGCTCGCGGCCCGCGATCCCACCTGAGCCTTATCTGCCGGCCCGCTTCGGCCTGTCGGCCATGTCCTCACCCCATTCATCCACCACCGATTCATCCGCATCTTTGGAGAAACTATGAACTGGACCGGCGTACTACCTGCCATGACGACCGCTTTCGCACCGGACTATACCGTGGATCACCCCGCAGTTGCCCGGCACGCGCAATGGCTCATGGAAAACGGCTGCACTGGCATTATCTGCCTGGGCTCTTTGGGCGAGGCCTCCACACTGCGGCTCGGAGAGAAGATCGAGGTGGTGAAGACCATTGTGGCTGCGCTCGACGGCAAGGCGCCGGTGGTTGCGGCAATCTCAGCGCTTTCAACCGCCGAAGCCGTGGAGACGGCGCGCGCGGCCTACGGTGCAGGCGCCTCCGGCCTGATGATTCTGCCGCCCTACGTCTACAAAGGCGACTGGCGCGAGAACAAGGCGCATGTGGCCGCGATCTTGCAGGCCACGCCGCTTCCCGGCCTGCTCTACAACAACCCTGTAGCCTATGGGGTGGACTTTACGCCGGAACAGATTGCCGAGCTGGCGCAGGATTTTCCCAACTTCGCGGCGGTCAAGGAGTCCTCGACCGACACGCGCCGGGTGACGGCGATTCGCGCCCTGATCGGCGACCGGCTTGCCTTGCTGGTGGGAGTGGACGACTCGATTGTGGAAGGGATTTCGGCCGGCGCGATCGGCTGGGTGGCGGGGCTGGTCAACGCATTTCCGCGAGAGTCGGTAGACTTGTTCCGGCTGGCCAGTGCGGGCAGAACCGAGGAGGCATTCGAGCTGTATCGCTGGTTTCTGCCGCTGTTGCGCCTGGACACGGCGCCCAAGTTCATCCAGTACATCAAGCAGGTTGAGCAGGAGGTCGGCATCGGCTCCGCCCGTGTACGGGCACCGCGCATGGAGCCGGTTGGCGAGGAGCTGGCGGAAATTCGCGCGGTGTTGCAGGTGGCCCAAGCCAATCGTCCGGCGATCGCCGTGGCCAGCACACCCTTCACCCTGTAAGCAGAGACCTGGAGAATCGAGCATGCCTCTCACTGGACAATCGTTTATTGGCAACGGACGCGGCGCGCCGACGGGAGCGCCCATACAGGCGATCAATCCTGCCACGGGCGAGCGTCTCGAACCGGTCTACTCCTCTGCCTCATCCGGCGAAGTGGAGCGGGCTGTCGAGCTCGCGGCAAGCGCGTTTCCTGTCTTCTCCAGCACCAGCGGAAAGGCCAGGGGCGAGCTGCTGCGGCGCATTGCCGATGGGCTGGACGCGCTTCAGGAGACCATTGCCGAGCGCGCCCATCTTGAAACAGCCTTGCCCATGCCGCGGCTGCGCGGCGAAGTGGGCCGCACCAGCGGCCAGCTTCGCCTCTTTGCATCGCTGGTCGAGGAGGGGTCCTGGGTGGACGCGCGCATTGACTCCGCATTGCCGGATCGCAAGCCGCAACCCCGTCCCAGCCTGCGGTCGATGTTGCGGCCGCTCGGTCCGGTGGCTGTCTTTGGCGCGAGTAATTTTCCGCTGGCCTTTTCCGCGGCCGGCGGCGACACCGCAGCCGCGCTGGCTGCCGGCTGCCCGGTCATCGTCAAAGCGCACTCAGCTCATCCGGGAACGGGCGAGTTGGTGGCCAGGGTGATGCAGCAGGCGATTGGCGCCGAGGGTCTGCCGGAGGGCGTCTACTCCCTGCTCTACGGCTCCGGAGTAGACACTGGAGCAGCGCTTGTCCGCCATCCGCTGATTCAGGCCGTCACCTTTACGGGCTCGCTGGGCGGCGGCCGGGCGCTCATGGATATGGCCGCCGCGCGCCCCCATCCGATTCCCTGCTTCACTGAGATGTCCAGCGGCAATCCGGTCTTTGTGCTCCCCGGCGCGCTGCAGAGTGGCGCCGCGACCCTGGCACAGAGCCTGTTCAATTCCTTTACGCTGGGCGCAGGCCAGTTCTGCACCAAACCGGGCATCGTCTTCCTGTTGGATCAACCGGAGGCAGCCGGCTTTGTGGGCAAGCTCGCCGAACTGGTAGCGCAGGCGCAGCCGTACACACTGCTCACTCCCGGAATCGCGCGCGATTACGCCCGAGCCGCAGGCGAGCGCACCCGGCAAGCGACGCTGACGGCAGAAGCGGCAGTTGCCGGCTCCGTACCCGGCTGCCCGGCACTGGCGCAACTATTCACGACCACTTTGGACGAGTTTCTCAGCCAGCCGGCGCTCGCCGAGGAGATCTTCGGCCCCACCGCGCTGCTGGTCCGATGCAAGACTGCACAGGATTTTCTGCGCGCCGCGGAGGCTCTCGATGGCCAATTGACAGCCACCATCGCGGCCACGGACGAAGAGCTGGCAGCGCAGCCGGAACTGGTTCGTATCCTCACGCAAAAGGCCGGCCGGCTGCTCTTCAACGGCTTTCCAACCGGGGTCGAGGTCTGCCACGCCATGGTGCACGGCGGACCCTATCCAGCCACCTCCGATGCGCGCTTCACATCGGTGGGCAGCCAGTCCATCTTTCGCTTTGTGCGGCCGGTCTGCTTTCAGGATTTTCCCGATGCGCTGGTTCCGGCAGAGCTGCGGGCGGCCAATCCCTTGGGCATCCTGCGCCTGGTGGAGGGCGTGGACACGCGTGAGCCGCTGCCGCAATAGCTGTTTGCCACGAGCCCAAAGAACAGAATGCAAGGTGGCTTTTGTGGTCTCCCACCCATCGAGCAAAGGACGCTCCGACCCAGAGGGTACCCCGATGGGGCACAGTTTCATCTCTCGTGGGTCGGCTTCGCCGGTGGGGACTGTTACAGAACCTGCCAGAGGTAAGTTTTCCCGCAGCCTGTTTTACCAGCTTCCGCGCTCGCCGAACATCTCAATGACGCGCGCCAGGCGCTTGCAGCCATTCTCCCAGTTGGTGCAAAGCGCGCGTTCCAGCCGGTCTGGATCTCCCTGCAGCACAGCGGAGACGATTTCATCGTGCTCGCTGATCGAAACATGCAGTTCGTTGATGATCGAACTGGCGTACAGGCGCCAGTAGCGCTCAGTCTGCGGCTCGATGGCGCGGTGCAACGTTGCCAGGCGAGGTCCCGAGCCGGCATTGACCAGAAGGCGATGGAACTCGTGGTCCAGGTCGAAGATGCCTGGGCCGTTGTAGGTGCGATCCTGTGCGATCCGCGCAAGTTTTCCATTGATCTGCTTCAGTTCGAGCGCCAGCACATCCCGCTCGGCCTGCGGCAGTGCGGCGACGCGGCGTCCTGCCAGCCCCTCGATGCGGCCAATGATCGGATACAGTTCGTTGGCGTCTTCCTTGGTCAACGGGGCAACGATCATGCGCGACTTGGCGCCGTTGCGGGACTCGAGGATGTAGCCTTCGCGCTGCAGCAGATAGAGCGCGCCCCGTACCGGTGTGCGGCTCATGTTGAGGTGATCGCACAGGTCGCCTTCAACGATCCAACTGCCCGGCGCCAGATTGCCATGAACGATCAGATCGCGCACCCTTTGGAAGGCGGTATCCACACTCGTCCCATGTTCGGCCTTGGCTGATCGCTTCTTCAAGCTCTTGGCGTGTTCTATCGCTGAGGCTGTCATTCCTGTTAACTCTCCCCTTGCAAACCGCGGCCGAATTCCATGAGAAAACGGAGAGTTCCGCATTCCTGATCAATTCTAGCAATGATTCGATGCGCACTTGTATCCGATTCAGGATTTACTTCCGCGCGCGATTGTTGAACATGAATGGCTCCAAGAAAATCTGCCGCGCCCACGGAATTCGGAGACGCGGCAGACAGGAGACGGCAAATGGCTCTGCTCAGAACTCGATGTTGGCGCGAACCTCGATATTCCTGGGGCCCGAAGCGCTCGCGGTGGTGCCGAAGTAGGAGCTCTGCACGGGGAGGTAGTCGCCGTACCAAGCCACGTGGTTGAATGCATTCAGGAAAACCCCCTGCAGCTTCAGTTTGACCTGAGACGCGATGGGGATCTGCTTGTTGAGCGAAAGGTCCATGCTGAAGTTGCTTGGATCGTGCAGCCAGAGAAGGCGTCCGAACTGGCCGGGCGTCGAGGCTGGCTGGATGTATGCGCTATTCGCCTCGCCGTTGGCCTGGTTAATGTACTTCGGGTCAAACATACTCACATACGTCTTGCCGGGAAGAACCCGGGGATGCAACTGCTTTTGCAACTGCGAAGGTGTCACTCCGATAAGCGTGACGCCTGAATCGTTGCCATTGACAGTGCTGGTGCCTCCAGTGAACTGCCACGGCTCGCCGGATTCCCACGTCGTGATCGCGCCCAGCGTCCAGCCGCCAATCACCCGATCGACGATGTGGTTTTTGTTGAAATACGTCTTTCCCAGACCGAACGGGAAGTCATAGGTGCCGCTGGCATGGAATACGTGGCGGACGTCGAAGGCGCTTGGAAAGTAGTTGAGCCATTTATTACGCAGGGTGTAGAACCCGCCCGCGCTGTTGCTGCGGCCACCATAATATCCAGGCGCGGTACTGCCCTGTACGCTGGTGCCCAAGGACTTGGAGTAGGTGTAGTTGGCGTCGAATTGCACGCCATGTGCGGCATTCTGGCGGAAGTCCGCCTGCAGCCCGTTGTAGTTGGAGTAGCCCGCGTTGGTCAGTTCCGCGTTTCCCGCCCCCGCGGCATATGGATTCTCCTGGAAGAAGTTGATCGGGTATGTGCCCGACCCGGGAATGCTATTCGCCGCGCAAGGGCTGAAGTTCGCGCCGACCAGCGAACAAAGAAACGTGGGGCTTCCAGCCAGCGCGCTCGCCAACGCTCCGGCCTGGCCTTGCTTCACGTAATTGATGAAGGTACCGTTGGTATAGTTCGCGGTCAGGCCAGAGGTTTGAAAAGCCTGATCCATGATGGGTGTGGGATTCGCGCCCTGGAAGGTGGTTCCTCCGGAGGCGGACAAATTGGCCTGAGCACCTTGGAATTCCTTCAGAAAACCGTTCTCAAAGATATTCACTTCGTTGAAATTCTCGAGCAGCCATTGCTCCTTGGCTACGTTCCCAACATAGCGCACTTCGAGCACGCTGCTCGGCGTGATCTGACGCTGGATGCCGAACGACCACGATTCAACATAGGGCTGCTTAATGTTTGGGTCGAACGTGGAATACCCCGTGCCGCTGAATGTTTGGCTGGCAATGGGAATAACGGCCTGGAACGGTGACGGCGAAGTGGATGTAAGCGCGGGAAGAGCGCCGCCAAGCAGCACCGAGCCGGCGTTATAGAAGCCGGCCCCAGGAGTCACGCCGGGCTGCGGAGTCACCGCATTCGCATAATAGTAGGTGTTGAAATTCGCGCCGCTGTTGGAGCCGATGCTCCAAAAGTTCTGCGCGCCTTCTGTGTAGTTCTTGAGAGTGAAGCTGCCACGAATGACGGTCTTGCCCTCGCCCAGCGCTGTGCCGAGAAAACCATCGGAAGAGTCGCGCGGATTCCACGCGAAACCTACCGTCGGTTCGGGATGCACATAGGTGGGAGCATAGGCCTCCGCATGCGGACCCTCCACGGGATTCATGTCGCCAGTGAGGGTGCCGGGCTGGAAGATGTTGCCCACGCCCGAAGGACCCCATAACGCGCCGATGGTTGGATGGGTGTAGAAGCCGGTCTCGTCCTTCGAAGCGCCGGTGAAGTCCCAGCGCAGTCCATAGTTGAGCGTCAGTGTCGGGGTCGCCTTCCAGGAGTCCTGAACGAACACCGCCGCCTGTGTCAGCCGCTCATGCAAGTCGAAGGAGATGCCGGGCTGGAACTGTTTGGTTTGAGTGTCCACAAACTCGCCGAGGCTGTAGTAGGTCATACGGCCATTCAGGGTGGCGTACAGTCCCTCCACATCTCCCGCGGCAGATGTTGGACCATCGGAAACCGAGTCATCCAGCGCCGTCTGCACCGGGTCGCCCTGGACGATTCCATTCACGCCGACGTAGGGCACAAACTGGTTGTTGTAGTAGTGGTCGATCTCGGTCGCCCCCGAAGCGCCGAAGGTGGTGTTATGCCGGCCGTGCGACCAGGTGTTCTCGTCCTTGATGCTCGTTACCGGGTACAAGTTGCCGCCCTTGAGCGAGGCGAAACCGTTGACCCCGCTATTGAGACCGAAGCCGAAAGCCAGGTCGCCCTGCGTCATCATATTTGCGGTAGGAGCGTTCATGCCCTGCGTGTTGTAGAGGAAGTTCGTATAGAGATACCCTACTCGAAATGCATTGACGAGGTTCGGCTTGATGGTCCAGTCGAAGCCTGACACCACCTGGTAGTTCCTTTCCTTGCTGCTACCCGCCAGGTTGGCGAAGAGAGGGCCGGGATAGGGAGGGGCACCCGAATTGATGTAGTAGGAGTTCGACTCGTTCACCGTTCCGATGAAGCGAAAGCTTTGCGTGATGTTGTAATCGAGGCGAAGGGTCGGAAATCGCTGGATGACGGACGCTTTGTTATAAAAATTGAGTTGGTTGTGGTTGAGATCCGAAGCTGTAATGGTCGTGCCAGTCAATGCCGACGCGGTTTGAATATTGGCCATGTCGGTTGCGATGATCGGGTTGACCGTTGCGGTGCAGGTGGAGCAGCCGGCCCCGGCGCCCGTTTGCAGCACGTTGACTGTCTCAATCGCGTTGGTATTTGCATTGGCGTACGTGTAAACGCCGGAAAGAGCCAGCGGCGTGGGGATTCCGGTGCTCACCTCGGACTGGCTGGGCTGACGGTAGTTGCCGAGGCTGGCAAACAAGAAGAGTTTGTCTTTGAGAATCGGTCCGCCGACACTGCCGCCGAAGTCGTTGATGAGCAGGAAGCTTCGCGGCAAACCCGCACTATTGCTGTTCCAGCCATTGGCGTTCATCACGTCGCTGCGATAGTCCCAAAACAACTGGCCATGAAACTGGTTGGTCCCGCTCTTGGTAAGGAAGCCGATGTCCATGGCCGATGTCCCGCCCTTGCTGGCGTCCAACTCGGCTGTCTCGACCGTCATCTCCTGGGTCGTCTCCAGGCGCTGGGCCGTGGAGGAACCATCCGTGTCGAAACCGCCGCTCTTATTGCGGTTGGTCATGGTAGAGAAACCATTGGAGCCGATGTCGACCGCGCCTCCAGGCAGGTTATTGAAGTTGTCGTCTACCGCCCCCGGCACCAGAAACGCCAGACCAGAGACATCGCGCCCATACGTCGGCAGGTCCTCGACTTGTTTCAAGTCGATCGTTGTCGCCAGCGTATTCTGCGTTGTATTGAGAATCGAGCCGGTTTCCGCGCTCACCGTGACCGTATCGCTCGCGGAGCCAACCTTGAGGGTGACCTCGAGGTTAGTGACCTGGTTAGTTTGAATCGTCACCTTGGGGTAGTCAGCCGAGCTGAAACCGGGCCTGCTCACGCTCAGGCTGTAGATCGCTGGATTGAGATACGGAATCACCGCCGCGCCGTCCGCATGTGTTTGCACGGAATGAATGTCGTTGGTTCCCAGGTTTTTCAGCGTGAGATGCGCTCCAGGAATCAGAGCGCCGCTCGCGTCGATCACAGTCACGTTCAACGAGCCCGTCGAAAGATCCTGCGCCCTAGCCGTTCCGGCCGCCAGTGCCAGCCCCAGTAGCCCCACAATCAGGCTCAACACTCTAAAAAACCTTTTCTTCATCATGTCCTCGCCTCCTAAAGCAATTGCCTGTCGGCAGTAAGTTTTTCGTGAGCAAACCTTTTCCCGGTTTACCGGCCAGAGAGACGGCTCACACGGCATCCTGCAATAGAGATCCTGTTTCCCTGGTCGCCCCTTCGAGAAAACGCATACTCGTATCGAACATAGAACCAAATTATGTATTTAATTTTGTATTTTTGGCAAGAAAAATCTCTGTCTCCCCGTTTTTTTTGCTCATAAGCAGGGGCTAATGGGAATTTTGCGACGCTGCGGCCGGGGTTGTTATCGCGGCGGAGCATCCTTGCCCGGTTCGGCAGCCTCCCGGTTCCAGTCGGGGGTGTCCGCGCCCTGCAGGTTGCGGACAAAGAAATCCATCAGACGCCGCTCTCCGTAGCGGCCTCCGGCGCCGTGTCCGCCGCCGGGAACGAAGAGCAGATCGAAGTCCTTGCCGGCTTTGATGAGCCGGTCAGCGACCTGCAAGGTGGTGGCCGGATCGACATTCTTGTCCATTTCGCCCATCACCAGCATCAGTTTGCCCTTGAGCCTCCAGGCGTTGTCCACGTTCGAGGACTCGCTGTACCAGGGCCCCACCGGCCAGCCCATCCACTGCTCGTTCCACCAGATCTTGTCCATACGGTTGTCGTGGCTACCGGAGTTGGCAACCGCCGCTTTGTAGAACTCAGGATGGAACAAGAGCGCCGCCATCGCGTTCTGTCCGCCGGCGGAGGTGCCGAAGATGCCCACGCGCGAGATGTCGTACCAGGGATACCTGGCGGCGACGGCCTGGTGCCAGAGAATGCGATCGGGAAATCCGGCGTCTTTCAGATTGCGCCAGGCCACGTCGTGGAAAGCGCGAGAACGATTGTTGGTGCCCATGCCATCGATCTGCACCACCACGAAGCCCAGCTCGGTCAGTGGCTGAATCCGCGTGGTAAAGCTCTTGGGCACGAACGATCCCTGGGGACCGGCATAGATGTCCTCGACGACCGGATATTTCCTGGCGGGGTCAAAGTTTGCCGGCCTGTAAAGGACGCCCCAGATCTGCGTTTTACCGTCGCGTCCCTGGGCATGAAAAGGCTCGGCGGGCTGCCATCCCGCGGCCCGGAGCGCGGTTGCATCGGCAGTATCCACGGTCATCAACAGGCTGGCGTCGACCGAGCG
>Ga0302265_1000478_pt1 | contig 26744 bp, 62 predicted proteins | sample III_Bog_E1_1_FD_194556 | JGI IMG/M metagenome (GOLD analysis project Ga0302265, IMG submission 194556) | Peat permafrost microbial communities from Stordalen Mire near Abisko, Sweden - III_Bog_E1_1 | ecosystem: Environmental > Terrestrial > Soil > Wetlands > Peat | place: Sweden: Abisko...
AAATCGGTGTTCCGATCAATGCCTTAGACAACATAGAAGAGTGGATTAAGGAACGTAGGCTGTGGATTGGAGCAAAGCAGCGTGAACGCCATGCCGCCAAGAAGGCTCAGCGTGTTATCGACAAGGAGACCAGCAAACAGTATCGTCTCCAAGGCTACCTTGAATTGAAGAAGGAGTTTGAACCTGATGGAGCTAACAGCTAAAGACACAACAATAGAGGTTTTATGACCGTCGCTAGGTTCAATCTTATGAAGAAGAATTGGAAGACGACCGCCAACACTTATTGGATTGTGCTTGGAGCTGCTGCCCCAAAGAAACCATATCGGCATAGCACCAAGCCTGAAGCTATTACAGAAGCGATTCGTTTGGCCGAGCTGCATCCAGACCAAGTGTTCACAGTTTGTGGAGCGCATATAAAATTTAAGAAGCGCCGTGATGCTGAAGTTGTAGAGAAGGTTCCTTTGAAGGAGGAATTATGAGCAAATCGAAGAGCACACTTGCCAGCTTCGAGAGATATTGTGTACGCCATCCTCATGAACGATTTTGGCAAGCGCTCAGAAATTGGAGCGGGTACGGCTTCATCTACGCCAGTAACATTCCGCCTGGCGAACTGCACACAGAATCAGAAGCCGAGTTCATCAACACCTTCAGTTTGGAGGGTGGAGGAAAAGCTGGTTGGTCGTGGCAATGTAATCAGTGCGGTTCGAACGAGTTCTCTCCAGCGGTGAGTGAAGACGATTTAAAAGACGATGCTATGTCGTGTACCAACTGTGGTGGAACAGAGTTCCACAAGGTAATGATTTGGTAGAGAAGTAAACTGATGAATCACGCACCCAATAGCATGACGAACCTAACCTTATCAAAACGTTTGCTACCTCATTGTTGCATTGGGTTGAGGGACAATCCCGAGGCGACGAGTGTGTCCGGGCTTCGCATGGTAGCAAAGAACGAAATTGCCGAGTATGACAAAGGGGAAAACCCATTGTCCGACAAGCAACTCGCAGGACTCATCAATTTCTTGCACGAAACACGCTACTTAAAGGACGACTAGTATGAGCCTTTGCCCAAACTACTGCGACTGTGAACCATGTGAACACGGAGTTCCGAGTTGTGTGGTGTGGTCCGACTGCTATGAATGCAACCAGATTGCACTTAGGAATCATAAGCAGCTTGAACACCAGATCAGTGTCGAAAGACAAAAGAACAGAATCATACCAATGAAACACGAATAAGGAGAATGATGGCTACTGTGAGCGTAACGTACAAGACAAAGAAGGTTTGCAAAAGCTGTGTTCGCATGGAAGCTTCGAAAGGGCAAGGTATCAGCATAGAAGGTATCGGTGACTATTACATCGCCGATAGCGTTCTCGAAGCCATCGGAGCGACGTCGAAAGACGAAATCAAGGTGACCTTTGAAAAGGCTTGACATAACATTGGAGGCTGAGAAAGCACTCATAATGAGTGCTTCTTTCAGCACACTGCATAGTTACATCGAAATGTGCAACGCTGCTAATATTGTGCATGGTTTGTTCATGGATATATCCCTGTTTTGGATATTCGTACCTTTCTACGGTACGAGAAGGATAGCAGGGGGTATCAAATTAGACCATGTTTTCAAATACCTCATGAACCGTAGGTTTGAAATCTTGATAACGGGGAAATAATCATGGGGATAACTCGCAGGTCGTGTGATGACGACGAGCAATACGTTCACGGAGCGCTGCGCCATTTACCGAAAGAAGAGGATACATTCAGAAAACCAATTCCGGTGAAGAAGCCTGAGAAGACAAAGCAGCCGATACGCAAGGATTAGCATGAAACTGAAACCGTACATCGAGATGTTTAATCGTGGTGACCACGCATGAGTAGGCTGGTTGAGTACGACCCATTCTTTTGTGATCTTGGCGACACAGTGTCGTTTCTCCATAATGGGGAGCGCCTGACCGGGAAGGTTGTGCTGGTTTACAACACCCGTTTGTTCTACCACGTTGAAGTTGACGGGCGTAGATATGAAGTGGACGTGTCAGCAGACGACCTGAGGGTGGAATGATAATCCAATCACAATTCAAAGACTACTACGATTTTGTCGCTAACCAGTATGGTGGTGGTGACCCGAAGATCGTATATGAGCGGAAGCGTATCTCCACAACACACATCGAGATTGACGATGGATTCCCGTTAGAAGACATCATACTGGCAGATGGAATCGATTGGAGGTATTTGATAGTGTGTGGCAAAGCTTACATCGTTTCTCGCCGTGTTGCATATGATGATAACTTCTTTGGCATTGGAAGCTTTAATCTCGTGAGCGAAGCTGAGATGCACGCAGCATTTAAAAAGACTGGGCGCGGATATTGGTTCGGTGGTAAGCGAGACTACCAAATAGGTATTGAGAAGCCTTATTTGATCGATCTATCTCGCAAGGTTGGAGCGCCGGTATTCATCATCAAATCTATTCAAACGCCTTGGGCGGGGCACAGAATGGGTTTTAGGTGTTTGAATATCTTCGAGAAGTGCCCTATTCTCGCTCACCTTGGGATGGCATCGTTGGTTAGTCCGTACCAGATGTACCAAGACATTGCTTACTTCGTGGGTAATACACTGAAGGAAACACCCGATACGAATCCGCCGGTACAACTCAGCAACATACAGAAGATACTCAAAGCTGGATTCGATTTGAAACAGAGTTTCAGGCATAGACCATGACAAATACGATGTGCGACATGTGTGGTAAGATTATCGAATTCCCCACCAAGAATGTTAAGGTGGTTGCGTCTGGTGGAGATAACAGCGACTTCGACATGCATCCAGATTGCTGGTTTAAGGTCTTACAGTTTATCTCCCGCTTCAGGAGGGAGAATAAATGAAGGGATGGCTACACAAACTAGCTCACCGTTTGCATCGGCAATGGGGGACCATCGAGAGTCGTCGTTTAGACGAAGAAAGCTTCGAGATATTCTTCCGTTGTTCCACATGCAAGGTTGAAACAGGCCATCAAACCATCCGTTACGATGAGGCCATGAGAGCGGCAGAACCGCATAGGTGATTATGACCTACGAAACATACCACTGGTTCAACATTGCAAATCAAACGACGGGGACCAGTTCGTTCGACGGTGCCCAGCTGGTTGTTCGGCATGACAAAAAAGAAACCTACCTTCAAGTACCTATTTCAGAATTATGCGCTCTGAGGGCTATAAACAAGTGGAACGCATCTACTAATCATTGGAAGTACTGGCTGTGAGGTAGTTATTCATCAACCACGCATAGGTGATTATGAAAACACTCTATATCGGCACCGAATACAACCCGGAAGACCGAATCAAGATCGATGTTACCGAAGACGACTACAACCGCATCCATAGTGCTTCAAAGCCGTTTACCGTTATGGTTACGGATGTGAAGACAGGCCATTTGTTGTATATCAGTGATGAAGATTGCGGCTTGGGCTGCCGCTGTGCATTACGCTTCAACACGGAGTTGCTATGAGAATAAATCATTGGTTTGTTGTCGCAACGATTGCTGGAATTGGATTGGGGATAGCAGTATCTGAAAACTCACCACGCTTCAAGCACATTAAAACATATACTTGGACTTACTCAACTGGGACGTCGGCTGGGTATGACAAAATTTTCACCGTCTTTCACGACGAGGAAAGCGGAAATGAGATTATCTGTGTGGATGAACCCCACGGTGGACCATCATGCTTCCTCAGTGGAAGGAATTGGAAGTAATGTACTACCACGGTGGATATCAATGCTCCAGATAAAGAGCCAACCGTTCAATAAAAAAGTCTAAGAAAAAGAAGGAGACGAAATGACAAAGAGACTGACCAGAGCGCAACTCGAAGAGGAGTTGGAAGATCGAAAGAACGGCGATCAAACAGAGCAAGACGAGTTCGAGGATATTTGCGCTGAAGAGCGAGTGCATCCATCGCCGTGCTGTGCGCCTAAATATTGTACGCTGGCACCGTTCCATGAAATTAGTATTCTCAGGAAAGCTATGGGAATTATGAAGCGTAGCAAGGGTGCGCTCACAATTTCTGATGTCATGAAGCAGGCAGAGAAAAGCCTTGATAAGTTGGTGACGAAATGAACTTTTACTTCTACACCATCCAACGTGCTGGTATGCAAAGTGACCCAGTTGGAATCGACAAAGACAAGTTTGACAAAATCTCTGTGATTCCTAACAGCAAGCTGGTTAATGCTGTCAACATCGAAACCAAGGAAAAGAACGGAAAAACCATCCATACGGTGGTGTTCAATGCCGATATTCCCGAGGTACAGCAACACATGGACAACCTCAAGTACCAAGGAATAACCAAGCGGTGGTTCGAAACGTACGAACAGAGTAACTTGTCTAGTTTCTGAGAGCGGTTTCCACTTAACACGCACCTTAAACCATGAGTCCAGAAGAGATAAAACAAATCCAAGAGGAATACTTTCGCGGTCGGTACATCACCTTGCTCGAAAAGATGTGGGCAGCGAGGCGTCGTGCAAGTTGTGAGTCTGTGAGAACTTCATTGTCTTCGTTGCTAAAGAGTGAGCCGATTCCTTGTGTATCCAAGGCTGAAGCGAGACGGCTAATGACATCAGGCAATAAGGTTATCATAAAATGAGTTTGGAAAGGGTGGATGGCATAATCTCGTGTCCGCTGGGTGAAGTTAATAACTCCTAACAACGCTAGAGAAAACCAGTCCGCCATTCGATTTACTGAAAGGGAAGACATGAGCCGCATACCCGAAATCAAAACTTTAAAATCGCGCGAATTGGATGCTCATCTTGATTTGCTGGCGTCTATAAAGCAAATTTTTTACCCCGGCAGAAAGATTCTATGGCAGTTTGGTTACAGCGAGAATAGGAGTAGTTGGCAGGAAGTTGAGGTTGTACGGACGAGTGGTGAGGATGTTACCATACGAATTTCTCCAAAACAAACGAGAACTTTTAGTGGGTGCAGCAGCAGATTTCAATTGTATGGAGACGAATCATGATCGTAACGGTAGCTGAACTAAAAACACAACTCTCCCTGCTGATCAAGCATAATCACAAGCTCGCTGAAAACGAAGATTGGGATGTGCTATACGCTTTAAAAACTTACCTCGATAAGACACAACAAAGCGATTCTGTGGTGGTAGACAGCTGGCCGTTCCCACGAAACCACTAGAGAAGACAAATTCAACTCAACGCAGAGGTAATCATGAAAAGCAAAACCGAAAAACGTACCAACGCTATCGCAAGTTACGAGAAGAGCATTCACGGATGGGAGAAGGCAATTACCACTCATCCTGAGCCAAAGTCGGAGAAGGGTGTTTCCTTCATCACCGAGGCGAAAGAAAAGATCAAGAGGCTGACCACTTTGGTTACCAATACGAAGGCAGCTTTCAACCGTTAATCTGACAAGCATTGTCGGTTCGATTCCGACCTCAAGCTGGAAAACTGGATTCGTGCTTCCCGAAGCGCAAGGGATAGGATTATCGCAGCGGAGGGGTGAAAACAGGCCACCAAACCACCATGTAGGCATACATTTGGTAAGGAACTGCAAGTAACCCCGATTCTGTAGAAAGTAATGTATGACAACACGATTGAGAGTTAGCCCTTTGTTTTGGGAATTATGTCTTTGACTCCCTTTTCGGGAATCAACTACCTTAGAAACATCAGAGGTAACCAGCCTCATGGAGAACGAAAATGGCAAAGGAAATCACGTTTGACGGTCTGGTAGCAGAGCACGGAAAGTACACCAAAGACGGCGTCGAGTACGCCATCCAGCAAAATCCCTACGTTGATTACGTAGCTGGGTCGTCCACTGCTTATGTGGTGCATGGCGAGACCTATTACTTTGCGAGCGGATACGACCGCGAGGGAAACTCGGTAAGGCTGATTTGGGAGATCACCAACAAAGAGACTGAGGATGAGTCCGACGCTTGCGATTGGGATGTTTTTGAGGCCCAGCCTAACTACGGTGACCCTGCTCCCTGGCGTGCGCTAGAGTTCAAGGAGCGGCAGTACCAGCTTGTGCCCATCCAGAATATGCGCTTCGATGACTTGAGTGATGCGCAAACCATGATCGAGCAGGCTGCGGTATTGCAGCAGAAAGGCGTGGGCATATGAAAGCCGATGAAATCAGATGCTACAGAGAACAATTAAGGGTGCTCAGCGTAGAAGAACAGCCCTTGGCAATTATGCAGATGGTTACCGAAATCGCCGCCCAACTCGCAGAATTGAACGAAACCCTTTCTGTATTCGCAAACGTGAAAGCGAGTTTTGATGGCGGCATAATCGTAGCGGAGGCGCAGCGATGACGCAATACACTTCACCACACGATGAGCCTTGGTTCTCCGATCCCGATCAACCCTGGCATCCCGGCTCTCTGTAATCTCCGCGTTCACGACGAGAGTTAACAACCGCAACCACGCATAGGTGATTATGAATTACGAGAAACTGTATGTTGTTATACTCGCTGTGCTCGCCGTATGTTTGCTTTGTTATATGGTGCAGTTGGCAGCTCAACAACCAATGACAAACCATGTCAATCTACAAGTTGCTACAGATGAGTGAATTCCTTAAAAATCGTTTGGTGAGAGCCATCATCGAATGGAGAAAAACCATGTGGTGTGTCAAGCCATTCGACAAGGAACGTTTAGAATCTATTCCTGAAATGGATTTGAAGAGGCTTTGGATGGCTATCGACGCAGGTAATGGCAACGAGCGTTACGAAGAGGCCACGAAGGGCAAATCATGATCAATCTTTATCACGGCTATAACAGCACGCAAGAGTTCTGGGAAAGCGAATGCCACGAGTTTCTCGTTCTAAGGGTGATTGGTGAGTCTCATTGGCAGGCTTACAGGAACCAAGTATGGTTGGATGGAAACCATAATGGTAATGCCGCAGACGCTGTTAAACAGATGTGTGATATGTATGGGTTTCCCATACATTTTCAGTTAACTAGGAAATGGGCACTGCTAGGCTCTCAATGGACGCTGGTATGGTGTGTAAAATCATGAATCCTTTATACGAACTCGAGTTCCCTGTGTATTGTGCATCCTGCAAACAAGGACCATTTCAAAACGCAATCGAGGTGGATGAGCACATAACAGAAGAACATCTACCAGAAGCCATCTGGGATTTCGCATGTGCCAATATGAAAGGTACACAATCGAAGAAGGCTTTAATCGGTGTTATTCGTAATTGGTTTGGGAAGAAGCGCTAGGAGGTATGACAATGTTTGGTTTGAAGAGTGCAGTTTACGTCCATACGGTTCATGATATCCCCAAGGTTGAACATTGGGTGATATTAGACAACCAATCATACATTGAATCGCCGGGGCATGGTTATCCATCAAGCACTGAGCGTTATGTTGGTTACCTAGCGTATACCAACAAAGCCGACTTCGAAGCTGACGTGAAAGATAGAGTGGCTAAGAACCGCTTTGCAGAGGTACGAGTTGTTCACGTTGAGCCACTCACCATCAAGGCTACACTTACTCTTGAGGTATCGCCCCCTTAATCACGCAAGAGATGACATGAAAAAGATTAAGTTACCATCGTACGGATGCTCCCAAGAATCACACGTAAAGAACTGTGGACATTTTGGGGAGAGCGGAGGGTATCTATCCCGTCATGCTGATTCGTGCCCAAACAATACAGGGAACTTCGAGTGCAATTGCAATCCTACAGCTAGAGCAGAAATGGCATTCAAAGAAGCTACACTTCGAATGCCATTTCCTTTGTTCAATCTTTTGACTAGGATGAATAAAAAAGATGCTCAGGCGGTTTAGGATTGGGCAGATGCGTTTAAGAACGTGAAGCGGATAAGAAAAGCAGAGGTTGACAAAATGACGAAGGCTAAACAAGTAGGTAGTTGGCACGATATTCCAGACCAAACAATTGATGCCTTCACTAAGGCGGTAGCGAAATTGCGCGATGAGATGATCCCGCGAGACTGCGACGGCGACAGCGCGGTGCAGATCGTGCTTGTTGATCGCCGCAAGTACGAATACTTGGATTACGAACCTGTCGAATACAGCCATATTCTCGACAAGATGACCGGAAAAAAAGGCGAAGAACGAAAAGATTGGAACGAGCGGATGCTGCTGCTGAACTTCAAAGTGGCGTCTAACGATTTGGAGCGATATTTGGACCTCCAAAGGCGCAGGCGGCAGGAAGAGCGCGAAAAGGGGAAGAAATGATTAACGAAAGAACGAAGGAACTTGTTGCAAGGTTGGTAGCTGTTGGTTCATTCCCTCATATGTCAGCCAGCGAAGGTCACGAACTCTACGATGGAATAATGGATTTGATCGAAGACCATGAAGATTTGATCGCTCGGTACGCGTTCTCCGAAAATCAACGGCTATGCATTGGTTATCGGGGGGGATGTGATGGAGACCTAGCAGGTATTGAACACGATTATTGTTGCGCTGCTAGGGTATTGGATGTTACCTTGCGTCCACATCTTTATCCACCGTTAGATGAGAGATGACAACTTCAAAGTAACGCAAAGGAAGCCATGACCTACTTGATGCAAAAATTCGGACCAATCATCGCCGGTATACTTCGATGCCTTGAGGCTTTGTGCGTAACAGAAGCTGTATTTGCATCTCGTGCCGGTTTGGTGTGGCTTACCATTGGATATGGAGTTGGAGCAGCTGTGGCAGCGTTCTTTCTGTGGGAGACTTATCGACACATCAAACCACACATCTTTAAAGACGAACTGTGAACACCATGCTACCTTATCCATACGTTCTCATACGCCATTATTACGTTACGCATACGTTTGCGTTTCTTTTAGGTGTAAATACAACCTAATAATGGCGTTGGAATCTAATCATGTATTGGCTGAATGATTCTGAGAGCGTAAATCAGCTATCACGCATGGATGGGATGACCATATAAGATTGTATGGATAACAACCAATCAGAAAGTGAGATTTCAAAAAAAATGGCTACTGCCACCGTTGAAAAGAAAGCACACGAAGCAATTCCGTACATCAAGATCGCAAAGTTGTACGGCGAGGGTCTGAGTTACCTTCAGATCGCCAAGAAAATCAACCGTTATAATGAGGGTTCTCCCGACCCGACCAAGAGTACTCGTGCAATCGTTTCCCGTATGCACACCGATGGGTATCTCAACGAAAATGACAAGATCGTGAAGCTCAAGAAACGTCCGGGCAGCCGTGGGATGGGCGTTACCAAGGCTGTTGGCAAGGTTACTAAGGCTGTTGGCAAGGTTACTAAGGCTGTTGGCAAGGTGACAACGACTAAGGTAATTGGAAAGGCAATCGCAATCATGGTTACCGGCGACGGTAAGCATGTCAAGATCATGGTTCCATCGCTGATCACCCTCGTTCCCATCGAGGTGTTCGAAACAAAGGTTTCCAAGGTTTTGGACGCCATATCGGATGCACATATCGCAGCCGAGAATGAGGCATCTGAGGTTCAACCTGTTCCTACGGTGGTGGTTGCTGAAGAGAATCTCAGTGAGGCTCCGGTATCCGAGGTTAAGGCAGAAGTCGCCGAAGACCAGAATCTTGAATCTGCTTTGGAACAGCCGTTTGACAAGGAGGCGGCCATCTCCGAAGGGCAGGACGACCTTATCGAGGTTGATATCGCCGAAGACCCGAATCTTCCCGAAGACGAGGAAATTCAGATTGCCGGTGGTGAAGACGAAGATGACAACGAAGCTTCGCTTGACGAAGTGAATGTCGATGAACTGGAGGCTTCTGTTCCCGAACTGGCATAAGCTTTGAACTGGTAAGTCACGGCGGATGCGAAAGCTACCGTAATGCCAAAGTGATGTAAGTCTAGATTCCAGTTTAGAGAAGTAAAGGGTGCATCTACTCGGATGCACCCTTTACTTTGCGTGAGATAAGAAAGCTTGGATGACGCAATGATAAACATGAAAATAATTCAGGCAAATTCGGTTGGTACTACTTGGAGAAGCGATGTATTTAACGCTTCAGGATACGGCGAAGTAGGGGTTGTTGATTCACAACAGTGTCTGCTAGGTGTTGTTTCTCAGACAGCAACTGGAAAGTTCTTCAAGCTTGACGGAAAGATAATATCGTTTGACAAACTCTGGGTCAAGATGCACGTTTGGAGCGACGTGATTGTCGAGCAACAGAGGTTGAAGTTTACGGTCGGCGATTTGAAAGTCGGCGATTAAGCCATATTCACTGACCATCCATTTGACAGAGAGGTGGGTATTTTATGTATATCATCAAATTCCTTCAAGACGTTGGATGGTAATGGATATGCCATGGTGGTAAATCTGGCGAATGGGATTGGTGGTTTCAAACCTGATAACCTGTGTGTCAAGACGACCAGAAAACATGCTTTCGAGGTAGCAAACAAGTAAGGACGCAATGATAACCATGAACAATGCCACTGGATTACACACGATGACGTTCAAAGCACACTACAAGGGAAAGGTAATGGATATTGAAGCCAACGACCTTCTCCATGCCCGTAACGCAGCAGCCAGGGAATGGCATGTTAAACCCGGCCTCGCCCACCTTATCGCTGTCGTATTGATCGCCAAGAACAAACAGCCGGTTGTTCATTCTACGTCTGAGGTTGGGTAATGGTCAGCGAGCCTCACGAGGTGTCCATGACAGGTCCAACCGACGAGAACGACCCGATGGGAAGATTTCACAAGATCACCAAGCCTCCGCTCTGTTCTAATTGTGGCCTGCCTCGCGGTAAACACACCAAAGCCACTCGTTTGACGATATGGTATTGTCGCACCGGCAGTACGATGTACAAACCTTCGAGATAGCAAAGGGATAGGGACGCATCTATAATCATGAAAAATCAACGTTACATCTCGTTTGATAATGGCGTGATAGTTAGCGTTCCTTACGATCACGTTATGACACCGGCGGAAATAGAAGACAGATGCGAAAACGTTTATCGTGGGTGCAGTATCCTCGATAGTGGTTTTAAGGTTACTGGAGTCTGCAAGTTCAACGGGAACAAATACGTGTTTGAGAACAGCTAAGTGAAGGGACGCAACCATCATCATGGAAATCATACACTTCCCAAACACGGAATTACCACTCAAGACCAAGTACCTAATTTCCCAAGTGGATAGCACCAAAATCCCTAAGAAAGCAGGCTTTGAATGGCAGAAACCCACTGATGGCAACCTTGGTTATTGGTATACATACGACCCGGCTATCGCAATAAAGCTTTCAGGCTATGGTGACAGCGCTGTAAAGCAAAGCATTCAAGAGGGCTTGGAGTTCAAAAACAAGATTTACAATCTCAGCTTTTCTGATGGGGTTGGGTTCGATTATGACGTTCCGTGCCCAAAGGGAATTAACCCCAAAACTGGCAAACCGTATGCCTATATGCCCTTCCAGAAGGTTGGTATCTACCTTGGAAATCTTATCAAGTCGCTTATCCTTGGGGATGAAATGGGGCTGGGAAAGACAATTCAGGCTATCGGAATCATCAACGCCGATGAAACCGTTAAGTCGGTTCTGGTGGTAACGAAGAAGAAACTCAAATCGAATTGGGTTAAGGAGTGCAAGAGTTGGCTCACACGCAAGATGAGCGTGGGTGCTGGACTTATCCATTGCGAAATCGTGGTTGTGAACTACGACCAACTCGTTCGCCGCAACATCATGGTTCAGGTGATGGATGAAGAAACCGGAGAACCTGTGTATGACAAGAAAGGCAAGCCGTTACTCGAAGAGAAGCTGGACGAAGAAGGGAACGAAGAGTTCTATCCAAACCCTTTGCTCGACGCACTGATAGACCGTGATTGGGACATGCTTATCATGGATGAGTGCCACAAGATCAAGAACAACCTCGCCAAGCGTACAAAGGGTGTATTCGAGATAGCTGGCTGGAATAAGGATGAGCCAACGCTGCACAACCCTGAGCGTATTCGTTATAGGCTCGCTTTGACAGGAACGCCTATTCCAAATCGTCCGCTTGAGATGTACACCACTCTCAAGCTCTTAATGCCGTTCTCGAAGCTGGCAAAGCTTTGGTACTATGGGCAAAGGTATTGCAAAGGTAATACCACTGCTACCACCAAATACTACGGAAACTGCAATTTAGACGAATTGCAGCTTAAACTACGCCAGACGGTTCTGGTTCGAAGAATGAAGGCACAGGTTCTCAAGGAATTGCCCCCCAAGATGCATTCGATTGTTACACTGGATGCTGAAGGGTCGGCGCTCGCATTCGTGAATGAACAGATCAAGATTCAGGTGGATTGGCAGAAGAAGCAAACATCTTTGAAGGCCGATATGCAGCTATACAAAGACAAGGATGAAGCTTTGTACCATACTGCATTTTCAAAGCTGAAGGAATGTCAGGGTGTATACTTTACCGAAATGGCAAAGGTTCGCAAGAAGCTCGCCATAGAGAAAATGCCCTATGTGATTGACCACGTTGGCGATATGCTAAAATCCGGCATCGATAAGATTCTCATTGGTGTACACCACCATGAGGTTGCCGATGGGATAGCCGAAGCGTTAATGCAGTGGGGTGTAGTTACCCTCGATGGCAGGAATCAAAGTGTTGATTATCAACTTGAGGCAGAAAACAGCTTTATGACAGACCCGGACTGCCGGGTGTTCGTTGGCGGGATTCAATCTTGCGGCGAGGGGCTAAACCTTACGTCAGCGCATCATGTAGTGTTCGCTGAGTTGGATTGGGTTAGCGCAAACTTAGCACAGTTTGAAGATCGTACTCATCGTATCGGGCAAGAAAACCACGTTATGGTTCAGCATCTTGTGTTTGATGGTTCGTTGGACAGCAAATTCATCGAGAAGGTGATCGAGAAGCAGGCAATAGCAGATGAAGCTTTAGACAGCCACGCGATTAACGGTGGAGAATCTAAAGATGAACTGGCAGCATAAATCAAGTGAGAACGGAAACAACGTAATACGCAAAGGTGGAAGTATGAAGGAAAACGTAGCCAATAACGAGAAACTCCTCACCCTCCTTGAAGACCACGCCGCCGATTACAAAGACGACGCTGATACTCTTCGCACCAACATCCAAGCATACTTCAGTATCAGCCGTCACAGCCTCCGTGCATGGTTTTCACGGTTGGCAAACCCAAAGAAGTACGACGGCAAGTACGCTGAACGAATGAAGCCGTTCATCCGTGCTGTTAAGACAAAGCCGGTAGCTGTCGACCAAAACGTTGCCGACATTTGTTTTCAAATCGGTTCAAAGAAGGCCGACGAGAACGCAAACATCGTTACGCCTGTTCATCATCCCGTGATGACAGAACACGGTGTAGTTGCCATTCCATCCAAGGAGTACCTGGCGAATATGACAGCGAAGCCAAAAATCATGTACATCGATGCCGCTGAGTTGGAATCGCTTGAGGAGATGTTGGAGTTGGACACGCAAGTATAAGCATGATGGAGGCGGTATGAAATGGATCTTGTTAATAGTGATTGTAGGGGTGTTTTCTTTGGGAGTCTATGAAGCTGATCGCGATGACAAAGAATGGAGAGATTTCGCCGCTTCTCACCATTGCAAAACCGTGCCAAAAACAAGCGCGTTTGATGTTCAGTTATGGGATTGTGATGGTTTTCAGGTGAAGCACCCATGAACGACCAAGTCAATTGCCCCAAGTGTCAGAAAACGGTGGATGTGCCTACCCCTTTACGAGCAATGCCATTACTGTGGAACCATGCTTCAATTCGATTTCGTGAGCTGGCATAAGCCGTTGAAGGTATCGGTTATGAACCATGCATAAGACAGCGGATAATCAAAGTGTAGCTATCGCTCACTACCTCGTCGTAGATGACAAGGCATGTTACGCCTTCAATGGTAAGACCCAGACGAAGTACATGGCTCTTTGTGGCCGTGGTGCGTTTGGTGCCCTTGTGAGAGTGTTACACAAGGTAACTTGCAAGAAGTGTTTGAATCTGCTCACACAAGTTATTAACGAGAAGTGAACGCTGTTGTAACGCAAGGATGCCGACGGTAGCACACCTTCAATGAATCTCGATTATGGGTGGGTGTTCAAGCTGTCTACCTACCTATTGGATGGAAACAGGTTTAGGGAAGGATTCGCCAATAGCAGCGAGTTTGTTTCACTGGTGTTGGACATCTCATAGTGATGCCTACACGCTTCCAGCCTAGTGGAGACGGCAAAGGTCCTCGCTGCCTAGTCGAGATAGCGGATGTGGAGACAGGCATGATGCGGCTACTGTTCGATAAGGGCCACGTCTACGTCAATAAAGAGGTTCTCACTCGTTCCGGGTATGGAAGAGATAGCTACACCGTAAAAGAGTTTGTCCTGCCCGGTCAGAAAATCGTTATCAAAAAATGGCCGAATGGAATACACTTCTATGCTGGCACAAGTGTTACCTATAATGGGACGAACAAGTGAGGGTGCAGCAAGGCTCAATGCAGAGCGGTGGGCAATAGCTAACAATATCAAGGTAGAGGAACGCTACATAAGACAAGTAAGATGTTCCACTTAATAGTTTGGGAGCCAGTTTTAACCGTCTGACTCACCAACATCGAATCCGGTTCTCGCCAAATAGCCACCCAGTTTTCATTCTAAAGGACTTACAGGCCAAAATCGGCCCATACATTTGCCATACGCCATCATTGCGCTAGTATACGTTTGCGTTGCGTTACGCATTTGAGAACACGATTCAACGATAGCGCATAGATGAATGTGGGCAAGAAGCCCTAAAGGAGAAACAAAAAAATGCCAAGTGTGAAAACCCAGACCTCATTGAAGGCTGTGGCCGAACCAAAGGCTATCGTGGTTGACAAGATTACCCAAGCTGACTTGCTTGCGTTCGTTCCGTTGTTTACGGAATACGTGACCGCAACCAAGGCACTCAACAAGCTGAAGAAGAAGTTCGATGCCGCTACGGTGGCGCTATTGCTCACTTCAACTGGCCTCAATGAACTCGATGAAGTGAAGAAAATGACACCGGATGCCATTTCGGCGCTTGTGACAAACCGCCTTGAAACTGGTACGTTCGTGTTTGAAGAGGGGGAGTACGATTACACTATCGCTCCTTCTGAAGAGAATGGACGCCAGACCGTGGCATGGAAAGAAGTTGTACTTGGGCTGAAGGGTGAGGCATACGTGTTAGACCTCGTTGAAAAGGCTCCGAAGACCTTCTCTTACAAGGTGTTGCCCATTGAAGGGGATGAACTCATCGATGTAGAATAATCGTGTCGGGGGTAGGGAAACCTGCCCCGAGACGACATTCTTGAGTGGACGCATTCCTTACTATGAAGACATTCAATCCACATCACAGCGACTTCACCGATTGCTACTTTAACAAGAGTAAGAAGTCTTTGGTTGGGGCCGGACACAATCCACGCGTTGTTTATCAGGTGTTTCAGAAGAATGAAGCTACCATGTGTGGCATTGAGTTGATTAAGCCACTCTTTGTCAACTGTTGTGACACCGTTATTAGCTCATTGATGGATGGTGATGTCGTTCATCCGTTCGAAGCCGTGATGCACATCGAAGGCCCGGTACAAGAACTGGTCGACCTCGAAACCACCTACCTTGGAATCATTGCTCGTTGTACTCGAGTGGCTACCAATGTCCGTAAGACAGTTGTTGCTGCTAAACGGCGGCCTGTTCTGTTCTTTCCTGCTCGGTTCGATGTGCCTGAGGTTCAGTACTATGACGGGTATGCAGCTCGTATCGGTGGGGCGGTAGGGTGCTCAACCGTGGCTCAGATGGAAGGGTTCAACAATAACCTAACTCCACCTGTGGGAACCATGCCACACGCACTTATCGCTGCATTCGGTGGGGATACCGCCACGGCTACGTTGGCTTTTGCATTTGCACATCCCAATGAAGATATTTGGTCGCTGGTGGATTTCGAGAATGATTGCGCCAAGACAGCTGTGGAAGTATACAACAAACTGAAAACCGCCGGGTTCAAGCTCAAGGGTGTTCGTTTAGACACCAGTGAGAAGAACATCGACAATGGGGTGTACGACAAGTTCAAACCTGGAACTGCTGGGCTATATGGGGTTTGCCCTGAGCTGGTCCGTCACGTAAGACAAACACTCGATACAGCTGATGCTTGTGAGGTTGAAATCTGTGTGTCAGGTGGCTTCACGCCTGAGAAGGTTGCCAAGTTCGAATCTGAAGGGGTGCCGGTTGATGTGTATGCCGTAGGGGAATCAACCATCAAGGGTGCCAATCCATTCACTTCCGACATCGTTCGTATCAATCAAGCTGGTGAGTGGAAGGATATAGCTAAGGTTGGTAGAGGCTTTTCGGCCAATAATCGCCTCGTTACTTGGACGAGCTGAGGGAACTTGCTTATCGGTACGCAAGGATTGGCATGAGATTCGAAACCTATACAGACCCGTATGATGCAGACCAATTGGTGTTGTGTTGTTACTCACCACTCGAAATTTGGTTTTTTAGGCGCTCACGAAGCCCGATTCAAAAACGGGCTAAACGTCCGACACAGCGTTCCAAAGCATATCACCGGATTCCAAAGGTACGTGAAACAGTATGTGAGAAGGAATAAGGAAAGGTCCGCATAGATAGACATGAAAACACAACGAGAAGGCGTTTACGGAGCAATACTTGGACAGGCTATTGGGGATGCTCTTGGTTCCCAAACGGAATTTACTTCCAAGCCAAACTTCGTATTTGATTTAGGTCCGACGTGGGGATACGGGTATCCCGCGTACAGCGACGATACACAGATGATGATGGCTATCGCCGAGACTATCCTGACTTTTCATCCAAGCCCCGACATTACCGAATGGATGACGAAGATGGGAGAGAATTTCGTTCTGTGGCGGAAGGGTGATCATCCGAACTGGGGAAGGAACAATCGTTCTCCGGGTGGTACATGCAGTTCTGCTACCGCCAATTTCAGCCATGAACACAACTGGCAGACCTCTGGCATCACGAATGGTGGTAAGGGCAATGGTGGTGCAATGAGGGCGTCGGTTATCGGTGCTGCTTATTGGAAGAATCCAGTGCTTGCTTTCAAGCTTGGGTGTATATCCAGCGTTATCACCCACAACAATCTCGAATCGAACCTCGCAAGCGGCGGTGTTGCATATCTCGTAGCTCTTGCAATCAATGGGGTTACACTCCATATCGCTGTCGGCAAGCTGATTGAGCTTATGACAGATTGGAAGAATTCAGTTCCTGTCGTGGCACAAGCCATAGGGACCGCTGACCAAGACCCGATGTTCGTGGTTCGTAAGATTGCCGCTGCCTACGCATACGCTAACGGCAAGGTAGGTTTTCACGACTTCCAACACTGGCTTGGGAATGACGGCAAAGGTGTCGAGGCTTTGGCTGGTGCCATCTTCTACAACGTTCGTGCCTGCCGATACAGTGAATCAATCATCAACGCTGCCACATGGTCGGGTGATTCGGATACGGTTCCTGCTATCGGTGGTGCCATCGCCGGTGCCCGGTGGGGGATTGGATTCATTCCGAAGGGCTGGCGTGAACGTGTGGAACAAACCGAATACTTGCATACACTTGCAGAACGTATCTATAATTTTTCATTAGAGGTCAAGTAAGCCGTGAGGGGGTAACTCCCCTCATAGCGCATCTATCATCATGGCAAAGAAAAAATCCAATTCGTATGAATGCAACTTTCATAACGAAGATGGGGATAAATGCACAGACGAAGCCGTTTCGTGTGGATACTGTGAATTTCATAATCCCTCTCTCGTTATCGAACGGATGCTGGCTGATCGTGGAAGTAAGCCTGCTAAGATGCATGTAAGAACAAGCTCTGGCAAACATTCCAGGGTTCGCCATATCGATAGTTCCATTGCTAATATCGAGGAACGCTTTGGTGTGACACAATGGAATCCTCGTGACGACGCTTTCGATGCAGAAGAATACTGGCCTCAAACTCAAGAAGAATGGGCGCAGTTTGAGAAGCATTACGCATTAGACGACTTCCCACCGACGTCTCGTTACGCTGGATCTACCAAATACTTCGAACCTCTTCCGAAGAAACCTCTGGTTGAGTTTCCTGTCGGCAAATATCGCATCATTGGTGGTGCTGACCCGAACGATAAGAAGGGGAAGTTCCATATCCCCCACATGCAGTTTTTTGTTCTACGTACCAAAGAGGGTTATCGCGCCGTGTGGGTGAGCCACTGTGGAACTGGTTACAAGGGTTCCGCTCCCACATTACCTTTGTTCAACCACCACTGGAGCGAGGCTTATGAAGATTTTTATGACGCCGAATCAGAATTCTTCCGTGGTGGTGAAACACCTGGCAAGATCAAGGAACGCATCAGCAATGTGAAAGACCATAAGTTCCTGCCGCCGAATACTCGGAATCTGGCTACGAAGGGTGCATGGGAAACCTTGAAGTTGACGGGTGCCAGTGATGAATTGATCGAGAAACTGAAGGATTGGAAGGCTGCTGGCTGCCCCGGATGGCGTACTTGGGATGGTAAGAAGTTCGTTTCTCACACTGGTAGCGCAGTAGGCTATACTTATAACAGCGGCTTTCAAGACGACAAACTAAGCGCTGGAGCTCAAACCCAGATCGAGAAGTGGACAGCGAAATACGGATTCAAGAAATAACAGGGGTGAAATGAAGAACAATACAGCTATCATAGTCGTGGACACGCAAAACGATTTCTGTGAGGGGGGAGCACTGCCCGTTACGGGTGGGTTGGCTATCATCCCAGTAATCAACAAGTTGTTTGATTGGATTCCATCAGCTCGGGCATTCTTCACTCAGGATTGGCATCCGCTTGGAACAGCGCACTTTGACAAATGGCCTGCACACTGTATCCAGGGTTCGAAGGGTGCATCCATTGTCGACGGTCTTCATAAGCGTGATGGCGATGTTGTTTTACGTAAGGGACAAAGCATGTTGGACGATGGGTACAGTGGATTTGACGGAACAAACCTAGCCGAACTGTTGACATCGAATTGGATTACCTCGTTGTATGTGTGTGGCCTTGCTACCGATTATTGCATCGTAGCTACTGTGATGGATGCCTTGAAACTCGGGTTTCACGTAACACTGGTTACCAACGCCATAGCTGCTGTAGACAAAAAAAACGGTGAGGAAGCAATCATAGCAATGGCGCAAGCTGGTGCTAGTACGATGGTTCTGTGAGAAGGGCACTTCAACGAGGGCATCGAAAGTCACTACCTTGAATGAAGCCGTCCTGGGGCGGAAGTTCTCAAGGTGAAGGAGCTAGTAGGTGAGCGACCTGATAAGTGCCCTTCTCACAGAACTAGAAAGGAACACAATGGCATTCATCTACGACGGATTTGGAAAGCCCCTCGGTTCGACACGTGAATCAGGAAACGGCAAGACCAATGTTTATGACAGCGGTGGTCGGCCACTCGGCGAAGCTAACAAGCTCGGTAGCTGGGGGAAGAACAGCTCCAAGATTTCTTCAACCTCAGACGTCGGTCTGATTATCAAGAAGAAGTGAGAGCGGCTAATCAGCTCTACGCATCTATCACCATGAAACGACTCATGCAAATCTTTTCAAGTTCCAAACCTGAGCTAGCTGCAAAGCCTGAGCTGGGAGTCTTTGGATTCCATTGCAGTGTGGCAATCAGATGTTTGGATTGCGATTTCGTTACTGGTGGGCGCACCTACTGCACAATCTGTGGGAGTAGCTCGGTCGTCAACGTTCAAAAGGTTATGGACCGTGGTGAAGAATTCGTTCCCATGAGAATCGAACAATCGATTAACGCATTCATCAACGAGGGGTGAAGGATATGAAGGTTGGCAGGGGTGTTGCATACGAGAAGGCCGATGGAAGTTTTGTTATCGGCTGTGTGAAGGAAATCAAACCAGATTCACTCATTGCTGTGGAATCGAACGGCACTGAGACCGAGCTATTCAAAGGGAAGGCTCACCGTATCAACAGTGAGAAGCTTGAAGCCATCATTCGTGGTAAGGTTGGTATCACTCTCGACCTGCCGAAAGACATCTACCACGACGATGACACGGACGAGGGAGATGCCGATGATTACGATGCGGATGATTTAGACGACGAGCCTGAGGATGAAGGCGACGAAGATTAAGTTTAATTTTTGAGGCAAATGGTTTTAGGCCAACTCGACTGGCGTACTAGGCTTTTACCAGTGTTGGTGAGTCCAAATGCCTCAAAACGAATCAGCGGGATACCACTAGCCACGGTAAGATGGAACAGCGGTTATAAAGAGGGGCAGTGACCCCCATCCTCGCAATAAGTCTTCAAGTGAGTTGGAGCAATTTTTTCAGCCCTTCCACTTGAAATCCCGGATGATATGGGGGCGGAGAATCCATAACCTAATCATCCGGGTATAATCCATTCACGAGAGTACAACCTGAAAGGGACGCACTAAAGAACATGAGCGTTGCGGATTGCACTTTCGTATACAAGAACCTTGCCGTTGGTGGTGGGATATTCATTGAAGAAAATTTCAAGGAATTGAAAACCCGCTACGGCATCACTCACATTATCGATGCGCAAGCGGAATTTGACGATACACCAATTGCCAGATTCTACGGCATCGAGGTTTGTTGGACACCGGCGTGGGATGATTTCTCGAAGCCTGACACGAAACAGTTCATCAAGGCCTGCAAGTTCGTGGATGATTCCATTCTGAAAGACGCAAACGCCAAACTGCTTTGCCATTGTGCGGGTGGTGTTCATCGTGGGCCTATGTTTGCTTTGTTGGCAGCGATGAGATGCGGTGCCTCAGCTAAAGATGCTATTGCCAAGATCGAATCGAGACGGTTGATTGCATCTTTCCCTGATACTTACCGTAAAGCTGTTACTGGTTTCATGTACCAATACAAAGGTTGAGAGAACGTTGCAATCATAACGCATATCTCGACTTACGAGGGGACACATGATAGTGCTCGGTTTCGAAGTTGAGTACCTCGGAAACGAAGAGTTTGATTATAACTATAAACTCACCGATGGCTCAAAGACGATTTATCTGATACGTTCATTGGGCAAGTTGCTGCCGGTATCAGAAACAGGCAAATGTGGGCAACTCAAAGGGGTTAGACACTTTACAGATTCAGACGGCATCCTCACTCCAATAAAGTGAGAGAACGACATTAACGCAACGCAACATGAAGTGGGAGAAAAAAATGAAGATTGGACGTGTAGTAGCTTTTCTGACAACCGCCGGAGTTAGCGTAGGTGCCGTGGTTGCTCTCAACGGGCGTGAAAGCTTGGTCGCCAAAGTCGCAGGTAGCGGCAAGCTGGTCCGACTGGTCAAGGGCCAGGCTTTCAAGCTCGACACATGCAGCTCGGGTGCTGAGGCGGCTGGTTTGGTCCGTGAGGCGACGGGTGTTTCCGTCGGGCAGAGTTCGCTCGATTTGACAAACGAAATTGTGTACAACTCCGACGATACCGTGTTCTCGTATCCACAGGTGGTTCCTGAACTCGATGAGGCTCCTGTGACCAAGGTTCCCACCAATCGCCTCGGTTCGCTGGCTGGATTCAAGCGTTTGTTCGGTGCTCAAGCTGTTGCCGAAGCCACGAAGCAGATTCGGCACAAGAAGGCATTTACCGCTCTGCCCAAGGAATACAAGGCACAGTTCAAGAAGTTCATCTAACCACCAGATGACACGACGACTAATGGACTCCTTTGGGAGTCCATTAGTCGTCTGAGATGAGGTATACTTGGATACGCATCAATGATTAAGGAGAACGAATATGATTCTTGTAATATGCAGCTCACCTGATGAAATCGTTACCGCTATCAAAGAGGCTGAAGATAGGATGGATACAGCGTATGACAACTTCGACGATGAAGCCTACGAAGGCGCTGCTGAATCAGCTTCTCGACACTTTATACAACTATCCGAGATGGTTGGTTTGGATAAGGCTACCGAGATGGTTGAGGGCATATAACGCATCAATGATTACGAGGATGAAATGAAAAAGGATACATTCAGTGCCGTGACCCAAGTGAAGAAGATGAGCCGTGAATACATCGGTTTCGTTCCTTCAACGACTCGTATCCCCCACAAGAACAAGCGTGCGCCTCGCCACAAAATGACGATGGCGAAGCTGATAGAGGAGAAGTGACACAAAAAGAAATCATCGAACTCGCCGGTAAACTGGCTAAAGACATAGTCGAGACGTCGTTTATTTATGACGACCCGAATGGTCCTTATCGTTGCTGGGTGTGTAACACTCCAATTGGTCAAGGGCATACGGACGATTGCATCGTCACCAAGGGGTGGCGACTCCACAACGAGTTGAACATTTGATGGAGATTGAGTGTGGTCGGTAACGCACTAATCATCAAGGAGAAAACGGGAATGAAAACACAACAAAATAGTATAAGCGAGTGGTGGGATACGTTTGTCGGTCGCAAAAACAGGAAATCATTCGCAATCAGACAAGGATTTACGCCATTCGAAGCCGATAATATCTCGGTGATGGAATGGGTCGATGTGCCAACTGAGTGGAAGCACAAGCTTCTGACACACGCATCGTAGCCCTTTCTTCAACTCATCATGTACTTAGCATATGACGGCTCCACCATAAATCCGAGCGTCGGTGGGCGTATGCTTATGAGCTTCTAAACTTTTGTGGGTGGATACACTCACTGGTACATGGTGAGTTGAAGAAATGGCTGGAACGCACTAATCACCATAAGGAGAAACAAAAATGATGGAACCGAATTTGGTAAACGACCAAGACAAGACGCTCTATGAAACAGAAGAACGCAGCATGAACGAAGTGGTCGACCTGTACGTGGAGCAGAACGACCTGGGCAGTTCAGAAGGACGGAAAGGAGTCGAGAACCTTTGTAAGCTGGTTCGGGCGATGGGTTACAAGGACACCCAGTACTTCGGTCAGTTCAACGGTGGTTCCATCGGCGACCTGATAGAGTTCCTTGAAGACAATTCAGGATGTATCGACGCCATCGTAGAGTGGATTGGCGATTCCGGAGTTCCTGAGTGGAAGGAAACACTCGAGGCTGAACTCGAACCCGACGAGGATGACGAGGAATAACCCGAGGGGAGAAATCCCCTCACGCGCATCAATATCCATCGGAGGAACAAATGAAAGTTCTACAACCTATCGAATGGCAAGACGAGAACGGTAAAACCAAACGTGGCATCGTTACCGAGATGCTTGGCGACTTCAATGGTGTTATCGCTCGTTCAATCGACAACCCAATGAACGGCGTGCTCGTTAAGAAGCCGCATAAAATTACAGATATGGACAACATGATGGAGATTTGGAAAGCATTGGGCGTCGCACCTTCAATCGTAGCCAATGCTGGATTCCTATCCAAACCTATGAACCATCCAGTTCCTGCCGCTAAAACGGATGTGGAGATGAGTTCAACGTTTGATAAGGCAATGGCTGAAATAGAAGCAATGTTCAGCACCGACCCGGCGGTTGGGGTTGGGGACAAGTTGTTCCTGAATTCGATGGGATTCAACTTCGCAGAAGGTATTTTACCAAACGCAAGCAAAGAAGAGTAACGTTTACACGAAAACATCAGCCCGGCTTCGGTCGGGCTTTTGTTTGCGTTTCGTTTCATTATGACAAACGTCTGATCCTTCAGATTTTTCTGGTAGTTTATTAAGCATTTTAATGTTTATAAAGAATTTTAAATGTTTATAAAATATGCTTGCGTATATATCATTGATTACAAACGACATCTATACCCAAAAATCACAACACAAATTATTAACTAAAATTGCCTGGTTTTTACTTAAGTCTACGCGCTATTAACGACGTCAGAGATCAGACTTGGCACGCCGAGGATTAGATTTGTCATAACGATTGCGAGGTGGTTTAATCACACAAACGCACCAATTAGCATGACATACGATAGCGCACTTCGAAACGCACAGTTGGTGGCTGATGAAACTGGTTGCTCAACGCTGGTGTATGTGTCGAGTCACAACTTAACAATCAAGCCAGAAAACCGTTACGGCTACGAATTCACATTGCCAGCCTTCGGAACTCGTGTCGGAGAACGAATCCAACCAAAGACGCACCTATCCATATCGGAGGAACAATGATGTGGCAATCAAGACTCAAAAAAAACTACGACAACAGTTTTGAGCAGTTCGAGATGTTTGACCGCGTTTATGCTCTTGCAAGACGATTGGGATTCAAGACCGCTCTGGATGCATGGAAAGCAAATCCATTCATTCAAGGATCGACCAATCCGTCTGACCTTTCAGTTGTGAGATAGCAAACTGAAACCAACGCATCAATAGGCATCGGAGGAACACAATGGCTATCGAACAACTAACACCAAACGAAACTGCACAACAGGCATTTCGCAGACTTTACAAAGAAACCATAGCTTCAAAAAATGGACTCGAAGAAGGTCTGTCGGATTTGAAGATGGCATCGATGATGCATCCCGGCGATTGGGGTGTTGTTGGCTCGATGGCACATGTGGCCTACCATCTTGAGGAGATTGCACGTTTCTTGAACCACGGAGACGGCAAGTAACAACCAACGCATCAATAGGCATCGGAGGAACACAATGAATCACACGGAACAGATCACAACGATTTACGGGACACTGAACCTCGTGGCTACGGATGCAAAGCACATCTTCCTTGCCTGCGCCTGGCCTTTGACGGTGAACGGTGTATCAATCGAGGGAAGCGCTCACATGTATCTGTGGGAAGACGACAAGTGGTACATCGGCAACGAGTTTGATTCCCGCGGCCAGCGCAATACACCGTGGGTAGCTAAGATGAACAGTTTCTACTTCCGCAAGGTCGACGACTATAGCAAAAAACAAGTTAGCGATTCACAAGACAAGAAGCTCACAGAGATGCTGCTGACGGTTACGGAGTACTGGGCTGCAGCAAACCCAATCCTTCTAAAGAAGGCTGAAATCGGCGATCTACGCAACCAGCTCGCAAAGAAGAATGAGGAAATCGACGGAGCCAAAGCCCTTTTGAACAAGCTTGAACTCGAAAAAGAAGCAATCGACATTGAGATAGTAGACCTTAATTGGGAAATGTCGGGATAAGTTTATCCAGTGAGGTGTCGTTTGGGCACCTCTGTTTCCTCCGAAAAAGGGAGTTGTGAATAGCAGCTCCCTATCTTTTGTTGAGGACGACTTGAACGGATAACGCATCAATAATCAGGAGGAATTCAAAATGAGATACTTTTTTAACGTGGAATTGTCAGGCACCGGCAATACGCCGGAAGAGGCTTGGGAAAACGCGATCGAGGGTTTTGACCTCGATCCTGGATACCCCGCCGAAGTCACAGCAACCGAAGAAGACGAGGGAGACGAAGAAGAGAAGGGAGACGAAGAAGACGAGGGAGACGAAGAAGAGAAGGATGAACTGTAACAACGCATCAATCATCAGGAGGAAACAATGGGAAAGAAACAGTTTATTGCGTTGGCGGATAAAATTCGTGCCAACAATGCCACAGGACCAGTAACAGCGTACTTCACCTACTCTCAGATTCTCGTCCTAGCCGATTTTTTCGCCGCTCAGAATCCGGCTTTCGACCGTTCGCGCTGGCTGGGCTACATTGTCGGAACGAACGGGCCGTCAGGCGGCGCGCTTCACATTCCCTGAGGAATTCGTGAAGCTCTGCCTCGACAATGAATTCGAGCATGGGCAAGTACTCAGTGGGGTTTGCACCATTCTTTAACACCCGAGGGGAGAAATCCCCTCACGCGCATCAATTGGCAGGAGGAAATCATGCAAAACAACTATCACAAAACAGGACACGAATTGCCGGTGTGTAAGCACGTTACGACTGCTAACGAGATGCTCCTCGACGCTGCGAACAACATCGAAAAGGTGTTCCACGACGGAGCTGCAGGATTCACCACGATGAACCATTTCGCCAGCGATATTTTCCTTTTGACAACCTTCATCAAGCGTGGCGCGTGGAAATTCACTGAGGACCAGAAGCTCTAATCACGCATCAATGGGTACGAGGAAACACAATGAACAGTTTTCTGAATGAACATCTCATCAGGCTTCAAGAGTTTACGAAAGATTGCGGCGACATGATGCACGAACCGCCGGCAACCAGGGGCATCAAAGCTGTTTTTGGCCCATCGTTTCACCAGTTCACATCATCAGTAAAGCTTCCGCCGCTCCAGGTTTCGTTTGACAACACCTTCACTGGCGAGCCTCGCAATGGAGACTACACCGATATGGGGTTCTGGCTTGTGAACACGGAGACGAACCGTGCCGAGTGGTTTAACCTAGCTACCATCGTTGCTCTGGCGAGAGAGGCTAAGTAGTTTAACGCATCAATTGGCAGGAGGAAACACATGGAACGGGATGAATTGGTTGTATGGCTCACAGCTGAAATCAATCGGGTGTACGCCACCTTGCCAAATCTCAAGGGCAAAGAGAGGTACGTCGAGACAGGGCGGTATAGCGCCTATATGACAGTGTTGGAGAAGGTTCGCCCAGCCATCTTCGACTGAGAGCTGCTGCAACCATCAACGCATCAATCATCAGGAGGAACACAATGAAGGTTAATGAACTGATTGAAAGGCTGGAAGAACTGGCGGATGCCGATTTTGGCGAAACCGAGGTTCACTTCGCATACAACTACGGGGACCACTGGCGCACCGTGGTTGCACCTGAGGTGAAAACCGTTAGGGTGGAGCATGTGAAGATGTCGGGTTATCACCGGATGCCTGTTCTCAAAGACGAAGACAACGAAACGAAGCAAGTCGTGGTTATCCAGTAATGAGGACGACTACCCATCGACACGCAATAGTGGGCATAAGGAGAAACACGATGAAAGACTTTATCATCAAACTGCTTGTGCCCTTCGGATTCTTC
>Ga0302265_1000480_pt1 | contig 26657 bp, 34 predicted proteins | sample III_Bog_E1_1_FD_194556 | JGI IMG/M metagenome (GOLD analysis project Ga0302265, IMG submission 194556) | Peat permafrost microbial communities from Stordalen Mire near Abisko, Sweden - III_Bog_E1_1 | ecosystem: Environmental > Terrestrial > Soil > Wetlands > Peat | place: Sweden: Abisko...
GAAATAGTCATTCCCGTCTTCGCCTTAGCTCTCACACAGGCAGCTTTGAATGCTGACGGATACAGGTAGGCCGCGCATGAATCAGGCGATATTAAGAAGCGGATTCGATTGGTCGGGGTCGGGTTCGCGGTCGCGGTCGGGGTCGCGGTCGGGGTCGTGGTCGGGGTCGGGGTCGGGGTCGCGGTCGTGGTCGGGGTCGCGGTCGCGGTCGGGGTCGCGGTCGTGGTCGTGGTCGGGGTCGCGGTCGGGGTCGGGGTCGTGGTCGTGGTCGCGGTCGCGGTCGTGGTCGTGGTCGGGGTCGGGGTCTATCTAATCACATCAACAATTGAAAACGGAAAGGAGATAACACCATGAAACGAATCACTCAAACAATCGCCGATAATTGGGAAATAGTCATTCCCGTCTTCGCCTTAGCTCTCACACAGGCAGCTTTGAATGCTGACGGATACAGGACGGTTCTGCAATGACACACTTCATGCAACAGATCGACACCGACACCACATGGTTCATCTTTGCCGTGCTGGTCGTGCTCATGCTCTCAGCCGCAGCTGGATGGGTCGGGGCAAAAATGGAACTCGCCGACCATCGGCGCAAGCGCATCGAGCAACAGGAAGCTCAATACGCCCGGTGGCAGCGAGAATGGGATGCGGCCACAGATGTGCCAACATTCATGCGCGAAGCCGCGCACCCATTCGACGCGATACCCAACGAACTAAGAACCGTCATTCACCCAGAACCCGTCGAAGATAACAACCACGAGCGATGGAATTAAGCGTCGATTCCTGCCCCTGCAATGCCCGCCATGACGTTTATAGGGGGCGAGACGTAGGGTAGGACCACCGAAACGTTCTAGGGCTCACAGCAACAGGTGCGATATTGCACCGAAAGGAAACGGCCATGAGAAGGTTCAAAGACAATCCCGACAACGCGCGAGAGAAGCAAGCCGAGTATAGGACGAAGCTGGAAGATATGACGGACGCGCAACTGTACGCCGAGTGCCGCAGTACCATCTGGCTATCGGCGTATGCCAACAACAACCCCAGCTCTTGCTATCACTGGCAGTGCGATGCCTGTTACGACGAGTCCCAGAAGCGAGACGACAAGGGAATCTACAGCCGAGCACACAAGGCCGAAGTTGCAGCAGCATCCTAACCAATTGCACCGAAAGGAACCAATGACCGACAAGCTAAGCGACTACACCGTGCCAGAAGTAGCCAAAGAGTTCTCCTGCTCTCCTGGTACGGTCAAGAATTGGATCAAAATAGGCCGAATTAAAGCCTATCGACTCGGCGGCGAAAACGGACGGGATTACCGAGTACCGTGGGCTGAAGTTGATCGGCTGAAATCGGATTGGAAAGTTTCTCCCGAACAAGCATTATGAGGGGTGAAACGCAAGTTCTCCCACCGTAACCCATCCACAATGGCTTTTCAGGAATGAAAGGCGCTATACCGTCGGATGCCTGCCAATAATCCTCGAAGTTGATGTTCCCACCAAAAACCGAGAGCCGGAATCCTGGGAAGGAAACCGGCTCTTAGCCCACCAACGAGAAAGGAACTGCGTCAACGGCTGCTCAGGGCACTATGAACGCAACTTGACTATACCAAAAATCGGCGCTATTCTGCAAGTGCTCAGGACTCTATGAAGGTAAAATCTCTGACAATTCGTTTTACGTCAAGGTTTCAGCCCTCGTGCGCCTGCGCCGCTTTCCGGCATGGTGACTTCCTCCCCGGAATATCTGGAGCGTACAGGAGCGAGAAGCCACGTCCAGACGGTACAAGCATTGCCGGTTATCCCAAGGGGTTAAGGGCCTGATGGGAGATTGACCGGCGCGGCACCCGGTCGATTGTTTTGGTAGTCGAAAGTCTGTTTCCATCGTTTGATGGTTTTCCCCGGCAACGGGCAGGTAGTCGATCCTGCATGGTCAATACGTCCGGGTCCATTAAGGCATACAAGGAAAAAACAGGCAGAGAAGATTCCCAGAGACCAGCAAGAACAAGAGCCTAAGACCCTAAATGCCGAAGGGAATTGACCAGAGGTGTGTCTGGAGGAAATATGGCGAAGTCTCACAAGGATGCAATCGTCAAGGCGCTGCGAGGTAAGGGATTCGGAAAGAAGGCGGCGTCTAGTATAGCCAAGGCGACTATCAGAAGAATGAAACCGAAGCCTAGCGAGTATGTGACCAACTGGAGAGATTCACTCAGCGCCGAACTCGCTGACTCTTACAGAGCGAAAGAACGGAACTCCATGCTTCACAAGCAAGCGGCTATCAACATTCCATCGACGACAGCAGGAAAGATCGTCGTCATCCCACCGAAGATTTCCATAGATAAAGTGAAATTAGCTATGGACACGCAATCTGTATCATAGTAGCATTTGTCAAGAGAGGGAAATAAGGCAATGCTCAATCAATCGTCAATCGCAAAGATCAAGAAGTATGTCGGATGGGAGAACAAGCCCGATGGGGCAATCGAAGCTCTCGCCGAACTCGTGACGGACTGCGTTGTGGACCCGTGCTACGAGCAAGCCGTCCTAGACCGGGAAGCCCAGGAAATCGAAGCTTTCGCCGAACTCGTGACGGACTGCGTTATGGACTCGTTCTACGAGCAAGCCGTCCTAGACCGGGAAGCCCAGGAATCTGCACTTGGCAAGTTTTAACAAGATTCCCTACCGTGCAAGCTCCGAAGAAAGCCATGCGTTGCGAGTAATCGTGCAAGCGGGAAGCGGTAGGGAGTACATCTCACATCGAAAAGAGGAAGCAATGACGGAAGCACTCGCAACACGCGGCCCACTGTCTACCAACATCGAACAGGTGTTGATCGGCGGCGATCTGGCGCAACTGAACCCGGAGGAGAGGCTGAACTACTACAACCACCTCTGCTCCAGTTTAGGACTCAATGCACTCACCCAACCTTTCGCCTATATCGTGCTCAACGGCAAGCTCCAACTCTACGCGAAGAAGGATTGCACTGAGCAGCTTCGCAAGATTCACGGCGTCTCCATCACGAAGGTGGACCCGAAACAGATCGGCGATTTGGTTGTGGTCGTAGCCGATGCTGGCGACCGGGATGGACGGGTTGACTCATCGACTGGAGCCGTGGCCGTCAAGGGCGTTGAAGGCAAAGATCAGAAGGGAAACAAGTACAAGTACGACCTGACCGGGGAAGCTCTTGCTAACGCGATGATGAAGTGCGAGACGAAGGCCAAGCGCCGGGTTACGCTCTCCATCTGCGGACTTGGAATGCTCGACGAAACAGAAGTGGACACCCTGAGGCAGCAAGGCGTGGCCTCAGATCCGCAGGGGAACAACTGGCAAGCGCCAAACCCTCCTATTTCCAATGCTCCATCATCGGCAAGCATCGACGTGAACCCGAACGACCATCCAACTCCTAGTGCAATATCGCACGACCAGGGCGAGCCCGATATACGGCCCCGCAGCCAGAAACAGGCCCAGACCATCGACCGCACAGCAGAAGCCTCACCATTCGCCCCACAGGCTCAGCAATCGGCACCACAGGGGCAAGTCATGGGCGGCGAACTGGCGATCACCGAGAAGCAGAGAAAAATGCTCTTCGCCATCAGCCGCTCGGCTAACCTGAGCGATCAGGACGTTAAGGACACTTTGGCCGGTATCGGCCTGACGTGTCACCGTGACGACATACCTAAGGGACGTTTCCAAGACGTTCTGGATGCCGTCGATCCGCAATTCAAATTCCACACCAGAAAGGATTGACGATGAAATTCCTCAAGTCAGACGGAACCGTTGAATACGGTACTCCGGTAAGCGACAGGCAGGAGCAGTTGCTTGATCGGTTAGAGGTGTATCTGCACGAGAAGATATGCCGCAACAGTTACCACGGCATGTACAACGCAAAGCACTGCCGAGAAGTAACCAACGCCATTGTTCCAAAATTACACGACTCGGCTTGCGTCTCCCTGTTGGCTGCGATATTCGAGCCGGAACTTCCACCCGAAGTTATCGCAGAACCAGAACTAGAAGCGACACCGGAACCAATACCAACTCAACCCGTCTCCGTATCCACAACAAACGACGACTTTCCATTCTGAAGGAGAATTATGAACTGGCAACCAATCGAATCATCGCAAATCGCCGAAGTTGGTTTCGAGGAGCCGTCAACCCTAGGAATCCGCTTCCATCAAAACAAATCACAGATTCTCAACCAGCAACCCGGCAGCGTTTACCACTACTCCAACGTCTCGCCGGAACTGCTCACCGCACTCGTCGAAGCGGTGAGCGTCGGCGAGTTCTTCGGGGAGCATATCAAGAAGCATCCCGAACTATACCCCTACACCAAAATCGAGGCGTGACCATGAGGATGTATGGCGTAACGGACCCTAACCATCAACTCCTATCAGTAGGGTGGGAAGATGGAACTCTTGCCGTCCGATGGGCTAAGGGTGAAGGTCGGCACAGCGGAGTTCCTGAAGATGCTTACATGAAACTCCGCCGTGCCCGTTACGCATATCGCCAGTACCAGTTAACCGTGAAGGGAAAGTACCCTTACGCGCGCATTGAAGACCCACCGGAGGAAGCAAATGGATCACGAGGGAGCAACATACAAGACGTTGCGGGACGAGATTGCGATAGCGGCGATGGCAGCGATCATCATCCGGGGCGATCTGGACACAGAGATGAACGTTCTTCCGTATTGCAAGGATGCGTACACGATAGCCGATGCGATGCTGGAAGCAAGGGGGAAAGACTGATGGAAGTATTCAGGCCGGAAGACGGCATGGAGTTCGTGGAGGATGGTCATATCTACAAGCTAAAAGGCGTGAAGGTTCCGTTCTCTTTGACTCAGATCATCGAACTATCTGGCTTGGCTCGGCAACCGGAATCGGCGAGTGAGATGGCAAACCGGCCGGCGGCGGCGAAGCGCGGAACCAAGGTTCACGAAGCGACGTTGCTTATGGATCAAGACGACTTCGATCTTGAGTCCCTTGCGCCGTGGCCAGACTACTACAATCGGTGTCTTGGCTGGCAGCAGTTCCGCGAGGATTACCACTTCGTTCCCGACTTGTCATCGTGCGAGATTCCGATGGGAGTTCGCGTCAACGGAATGCTATACGCCATGAAATTGGATGCCTATGGCTGCATCGGCGAAGGCGACAAACTGGCAATGGCTGTCGTCGAAAAGAAATGCACCGCGCAGATTGAGAAGCACGTCAAGTATCAGACGGCAGGGCAAGCCATCGCGTTCAAGGATCACGCGACAAGCCTCAATCTCCCACTCAAGAGACTCGTTGTTCAGTTGCTCGAAAAGGCGAATGCGGCGAACCGCTACTACAACCTGGTCGAACACGACAACAAAATGGACGAGAAGTTGTTTCTCGCCGCTGGACTCACGAACGTTTACTGCCGTCTCAATGACGGCTTGTTGAAATGACATACACACTTGGACTGTCGCCGAATGGCAACGCTGGTATCAACACGTTGGACGCAAGCCGTTTACGCACCTCTCGAAAGAGCAACGCGGGAGACTGGTTCGAGGATGCATCGCCAAGGCTGTTTACGACAGCCACGAAGAAGCGCGTCCGGTAGTCGAATCTCTACCGCCGATTAAAGGTAAAGGAGCAGGGTCTTACAACTGCCCACTCTGTCACGGAATCCACATAGGCAATAGCCGATCACGAAAGGATGCACCAAGAATGTCCACCACCGCATTGACCGTCATCGAACAGACAACCGCTCTCCAGACCGATATAAAGGCAAGTCTTGAGCAACTGTTCGCCGCTATCCCTGAACTGACCTGCCAACGCGCTATCTGTGACGCTCTGGTAACTCAGGCCAAGGAAATCACCGTCAAGTTCAACGACCCCGAAGACGTGGCCTACCGCAACGCCGACGAGTCCTGCAAGCTGCTTCGGGATACCGTCGATGAGATCAGGGCTGTCCTCGACCCCGTAGTGGAAGCCTTCAACAAGGCACACAAGGCCGCAACCGGACTCAGGACTCAGTACACCGGAGATGCAGAGAACGAGCGCAAGCGCCTCAACGGAGAGCGGAGTGCCTGGTATCAGGAGCAAGAGCGTCAACACCGTGCAGCCACCTTAGCGGCTCAGGAAACGGCACGTCTCGCAGAGCAGGCAAGGCTCCTTGAAGAATCACGTCAACTCGAAGAGCAGGGAGACAAGCAAGCCGCCGCTCATGTACTCGAAGAGGCGCTGGTGGTCGAGGCTCCCGCCGTGGTCCTGCCGTCATTCGTCCCGCAGATTCAGGGAACGTCTTTCCGGTCGGTATGGAAGTGGGAGCTTTTGGATTGGACAAAATTAAAGCCGGAGTTTGTCAAGGTTAACGAGGTGGCGATCAATGGAACGGTTCGAGCAAACAAGAAAGCTGCGATGACTATTTGCGGCGAAGATGCAATAAGGGTGTTTGAAGACAAATCTCCAATCGACAAGAGGTAATCAGTGATCGTCAAGATTCAACGCTCTCAGCCACCATCGAAGCCCGGTCTTGTTCTCGTCTATGACAAGGACAACCGATATTGCTGGGCTGGAAAAATCGGCCCGAAGTTAGACAAATGGATGGGCGGAAGACAGAAGGTTTTCGTGCACTCTCACATCCACGGCACTGAAATAGTTATCGACCGTGAAGCGCCTTGGCAGGAGTGGTAATGCAACTCAGACCGTATCAAATCGATTGCCTCGACCGAAGCCTAGAGAGCTACCGGAACGGCATCAACCGGCAACTCGCCGTCTTGGCCACCGGTCTTGGGAAGTGTCTAGGCAAAGGAACCCCCGTCCTGATGTTCGACGGGACCATTCTCCCCGTGGAGGAGATTCGCGTAGGCGACCTACTTATGGGTCCAGACTCAAGTCCTCGCCTTGTAAAATCTCTTGCGCGTGGCCGAGAAGAGATGTTTCGCGTGATCCCCGTCAAGGGTGACGAGTACACCGTGAACCGCTCTCACATCCTTTCCTTGAAGATGACCCCACGGGGAACGCAATATCCGTGCTACTTCGGGAAAAGAGTCGATATTTCCGTGGACGAATATCTGAAGAAGAGTCCAACCTTCAAGCATATGGCAAAAGGTTGGCGCGTTCCGGTTGACTTCCAACCTCACACCGAACCTCTCTACCTCGACCCTTACTTTCTCGGCTTGTGGTTAGGAGATGGAACGTCTATCTGTCCTGCTATAACTAGCGCAGACGGAGAAATCGTTCGCTATATTGAGGCGTTTGCATCTGTCATGGACCTTTTGAAAGACAACAAGCACATCCCTCACCGCTTCAAGACGGGATCAAAGAAAGAGCGACTTGCTGTTTTGGCAGGGATCATCGACACGGACGGACACTACGCAGATAAAGGGTTTCAGTTAACCCTCAAGAGCGAGAGATTGCTTGACGATGTGGTGTTTGTCGCACGCTCTTTAGGTTTTTCAGCCTACAAGTCGGTTATGTTGAAGAAATCTCAGAACGGAACTGAGGGAACGTATTACCACTGCAACATCAACGGACCCGTGGAAGAAGTTCCTTGCCGAGTGGAACGAAAGAAGGCTACGCCTAGACTTCAGAAAAAAGATCACCTCGTAACCGGAATTTCCGTCAAGAGCGTCGGAGATGGCGAGTATTTCGGATTCGAGATCGAAGGACCGGATCGACTGTTTCTCTTGGGAGACTTCACAGTTACTCACAACACGGCCATCGCATCGTCGCTGCACTCTCATCATGGGATGGGGAGAAAGTGTCTCTTCCTCGTACACATGGAAACGCTTGCAGTGCAGGCGGCGAATGCGATGCTGAAGTGGAATCCCACTCTCCGTACGGGCGTAGAGATGGCTGGAAGCTATGTGGACTTCGACGGATTGTATCCGCCTACGTTCATCGTGGCCTCCGTACCAACTTTAGGCCGCAAAGGGTCAGACCGCATCAAGAGATTCGACCCCGCCGACTTCGACTGCATCATTCAGGACGAGGCGCATATTTCGATAGCTGATTCCTTCAAGCGGGTCTATGGTCACTTCGGCCTGCTTGAGCCCAACCCTAACGGGCCTTTGTTTCTCGGCATCACCGCTACGCCGAACCGTTCTGACGGCAAGGGTCTTCGGGAACTGTTCGACATGATCGTGTTCGACATGGGCATCGAGAAAGGCATAGCTGATGGATGGCTCTGCGACCTCGTAGGCTACCGGGTCAACGGTAAAGCGAAGCTGGACGGGATCAAGACACGGGCCGGAGACTTTGCGCAAGACGAACTGTCAGACGAAGTGAACACTCCGTTACGCAACGGAATCATCGTCAAAGAGTGGTACGAGGTAGCCTACGGCAAACGGACGCTGGCGTTCACGGTGGACGTGCAGCACGCCTTGGACCTTGCGGCGGCGTTCACGGCCCACGGAGAGCCAGCAGAGGCCGTTTGGGGAGACGACCCGCAACGTCACGAGAAGATCCGCAGACACAAGACAGGCGAGTTCAACGTCCTCTGCAACTGCAACGTACTTGCCATCGGCTATGATGACCCTAAAATCGGCTGCATTATATCAGCGGCTCCTACAAAGTCAGAGTTGCGCTACGTCCAGCAGATTGGACGCGGAACAAGGATCGCCGAAGGCAAGGACTCCTGCATTATTTTGGATGTGGTCGATAACTCATCGAAGCACAAGTTGACCACCATCTCGACGTTGTTTGGTTTCCCGAAAGACCTTGACCTAAAGGGCGAGAAGTATTCGGTAGCGAAGAAGCAACTAGACCGCATCGCCGCCGAGTATCCCACGGCCAACATTCAGGACATAAAACGGCTCGACGATCTGAAGTCCATCGCCGAGAACTTCAAGCTCTTCACGGTGAGCTACCCGCCAGAGATCAGCAAGCTATCCGAGTTGGCATGGCGCAAGAGCACCGAAGGCTACATCCTGGCCGTGAACCGTGACCTAGTGACCGTGACTCAAGACTTGCGCGGCGATTACGTTGTGCGGGGACGGATCGGCGATAAGGTGGCCGAGATCAGGGCACAGAACTTGCCGGGAGCCTTCAATGCCGCCGATAAGTTCATCCTCGACTCAGGTGGAGTGAAGGGATATCTGGTTCGAGATGCCAGATGGAAGCAGGACTCACCGACTCCGGCTCAAATGGGTATGTGCCGACACCTGAAGATCACACCACCACCCGGATCTACTAAGGGGATGGTGAGCGCAGCTATCGATGCAGCGATGTTGAAAAGGAGGATGCAGAATGCGTAGACGGAATCAATTCACGCTACCAACCGGGTTCGCTGTGATCGACATCCCGGAGACGGGATTGTTCGTAAAGAACGGGAAGATAGTCACCGGACACGGAACCAAGATGGAAGCCGACGAGATTCCACTATTCAAACGCCTAGTCGATGCTGAGCAGTTGGCAAAGTCGAGGGCGGTTTTCTGGAAACACGGAGACGTGAACGGCAAGCATTGGGATTTTGTTCCCGTCGCAGTTCTGGTCAACGAGCGCCAATGACAGCCAGCCAGATAGCTCGTCAACTCCACGGCGTCAAGGCCGGGAAAAGATGGTCCTGCCGTTGCCCCAACGGTCGTATGCACCAGCACGGGGACCGGAATCGCAGCCTGAGCGTATGGGAGTCAGAAGACGGGTGGGTATGCCTGAAGTGCTTTGCTGGCTGCTCACGATATGATATGCTTTCGGCGATGGGGTTACAAGTACGCGACCTGGCTCTCAATGGTTTTACCCGGAGTCCAGAGTGGGAGCAAAGAAAGCGCGACGAGGACCGTCTAGAGAAGCAGGAGCACCGTCTTGGACTGGCGATGATGGCTCAGGCTGTGATACCGGAAGAACGTCGATACTGGTCGGCAGTGGAAAGAAATATCGCTGTTGAAATCCGGCAACTGAGGAGTAGGCTATTTCCAGATGAAGCCGCAAACAACCTCCGCAACGAAACAGCACAACATCTGATCGCCGAGTACGGTGACGATATTTGGGAGTGTATTCCATGAACTCAAGTGCAATATCGCATCAATTCTCGTCTCCCCTACACACGCCTGATTGGTTCGCCATAAGGCTGATGGCCCCTGAACCCGCAGCGGCTCGTCTGGGGGCTGTGTTGCGTGCTCTCGACACTATCGAGGAGCAGTCCTTCGCCGTCCGAGGTGAGGCCATGCTGCTCATCGAAGAGCGCGACCTCTACCGCTACGTCATCGACGAAGAAGTGGGTGACTACTACCAGAGCTTCGACAAGTGGCTCAAAGACACGTTGCCGCGCTCGTGGGGATACTGTAGAGACGCTCTCCGGGCACGCAAGGAACTGAAGGAGATTCCCTTCGACGCCTTCGGAAAGATGAAGCGGTGCAACATCGAAAAACTGAAAGAAGTCTGCAGTTCCTTGCGACTATTGCCGGAGGTGATCGAAGCCGCCAAGAACCTGCCGGAGAAGCAATTCGTCGAAAAGATGAATCGGGACCATGCCCAGCACCTTGAGGTGAAGCGACCCGTCATGATGGTAGCCTCACCCGATGCGGCCAAGTTTGACCACGCGGTTGAGATGGTGATGGCGGTCGAGGAGTGTAACCGGGACGAAGCCTTGATCCACATCGCCGAACTCATCGAACAGGAGTACGCAGCTCCGTTCGAGCATCTGAGTGACCCAAAGAAAGCAACCGCATGATACGCCATGGAGCGTCTGCAAAGGCTCGCCGTGCTCGATCTGGTGTGCCGGGTATGCTTGGCATCGTCAGATTGTACGGGGGCGACCTAACGGCTCTACGTAACGATTGCTGGACCCGTGACGCTGGTATCTGCCAGTCATGCGGGGAGAGGACGTTCAAGGATGCTCGATTCGACGGCGATCCCCTGGCTTACGACATGGCTCACATCGGCAATCGTCGGAACCACGGGGACACGCTCGACAACGTGAGGGTACTATGTCATCGGTGTCACATGAGAGAGCATAGCGGTGGAAAACCAGTACCGAAAAAGTAGTTGCGCTATGATACGAAATGCGTTATGGTGATTGTATGGCGAAGTTCAAGTGCAAGATTTGCGGTAAGACGAAAGATTCAAACACGACCTGGCAGAAGTTCTGTTCCAACGCGTGCCGTCAGAAGAACAAGCGCAAGAAGTCGGCCATCACAGACGCGCAGCATAAACGCGGGTAGTTTGAACTAGGAGGCAGCGAAACGCGGGACGCTCAAAGTATCGACCTGTGACGAAGTAGCCGCCCTGGGATTTTTGCAGCGAGGAACCGGCATGAGCCACGATCTTAAAGAGTTCGAGGAGAGTTTACTGTCTCGTGACCGCGATGGCGTTGTGCATGTTGGCGGAATAGCATCCGTTTGCACGTGCGGGTGGGTTTCTCCGTATCGAGACAATGTGGCCGAAGCGTTTATTGAACACAAGAAGCACCGGGAGGATGTATGAGCGAGAAGGAAATCCAGCAACGAATCAAGAAGATGCACGGTTTGATGTTGCGCCGGTTTGGGCCAAAGTTTTGGAAGTCCGGTAAGCGCAAAGGCCAATTACGCGAACCGGGCATGACAGTTCCATTCTCCGCCGCAGAGTTGCATTCATGGGTTATGGCGGAAGTCGGTATTTATGCCTCTCCCTGCCCGTTCTGCGGCACTCCTATCGACGCGCTGAGTCTTTCCTTGGACCATGACGTTCCAGCGTCTCGCGGCGGCTCCTTAGTCCTTGATAACCTCGTCTGCTGCTGTCTGAAATGCAATAAGCTCAAGGGATCGCTTACGGGAGATGAGTTTCGAGGATTTATGCTCTATGTCCGCGATCTTGCACCCGCAGCCCAGTCCGACATTCTAACGCGGTTGAATGCCGGGGCGATGGGGATGCGCCTACGGTACTTCGGGAGAAAAGCATGAAAGCACGAGGATTGAACAGTAGAGGCGGCGGCACGGAGTATTCGCCACGGTTCTACGAAGCCATTGCGGAGCAGCAGTCGCGCATGGCGGAGCGCGAGGAACTCATGGCAAACAAGCCGGTGTGCTGCTGCCACAAAGAGGGCGAGATCATCACCATTGACGGCGAGAAATTCCGGTGCCTGAATCGGATCGATGACGCAGGATGCCGTGTCCATAATCCACTTGAGACGCACTTCATCAGTCGTCTCGCAACCCCGGCAGCGGCAGAGCATCGGCAAACGCAGCGGGCGAAGGGATCGTTTGTGAGGAGTGATTCATGAGTGCACAGACAATATCCTGGCACTACGCCTTGAACGAGCTTTACCTGTGCGCAGACTGCCAGCGGGTGAGCGATTCGGCGATTACCTGCCCAGCCTGCGGATCACAGCATGGATTGCTGAGCATGGCGTCGGCTCTGAGCCGCCCTGACGATTCGGAGAGGGTTGCGGGCCTGTCGAGCGCTGTGGACGAGTTGGAGGCGGCTTTCGCGCTGCCAGACTACCGGGAGATCGAGCAGATCGGGAAGGGGAGGGGATGAGCTGGCAATCAAGCACGCGATACGAGACGGCGATGTACTGGCCCGAAGACGGCTGCTGAGGGACGCACTGAAGCTATGCGCCGGTCGTGTACTCCTGATATTTCGCCAGCAGTTCATCCATGCTCTTGCCGCCCTGCCCGTAGTCGTTTCCGGGGAAGCTCGCCCAGATCGGAGCGCAGGCTGTGATTGCCGCTTCGATCTTCCCCGCATCGACCAAGGCCACCGCCCCCCGTTCTCCCATCTGCTTGAGAGCTACCGCGTCCTGGCTGGCAGGCGAAAAGTCGGCCAGGTGAAGCTGGGCCTTGTACGCCTCGAAGTATCGCGCAAGCACCTGGTAGCGCCCTGCCGCTGTCGAGACGAGCAGAGGCACCCGTCTGACGGTCACTGCACCGCCGTGGGCGAATGGATGGTCTGAGTAGTCTGTGATGACTTGAGGCCCACTGACGCCGGAAACAATCACATCGTATCCATCGTTGCGTGTGAGTGGGCTGGTGCTGGTTCCCTCGCTCCATGCGATGAGAGATAAAAATGCGTTCCTGCATTGCTCGCTTGATTGCATGGTGCCTCCATCAGCCGCCTACTGCAATGTTCGGGGCCGGGCCTATGCCTCATGCAGCAGCCCCGTGAATGGTTAGAGTCCTGCCGCGATGAGTGATGCTTCTGCCTGATGCACGCGGTAGGACGCCACAAACGATGGAACTCCTTCATGCTCGGCCACCAGCGCCACGCTCTTGCTCTCATCCAAGTAGGGAAGAACCTGAGAAGTAGTTACCGAGCCGGTCGTGACGGTCAGCGTGTTTCCCTTGATCGTCTGGAGCAGAGCCAGTACCGCCGTCGCTCCGGTAAGCACCACCTGAATCTGAGCGATGATTCGTTTCTGGCTGTCCGAGTTGGTAATCTTCAAGGCCGTCAGAACTGCCGAGTTGAGGCTTTGCTGGAACGTCACCGCTTGGGCCTGTAGCTGCGCCAGGACGCCCGCTGTAGGGTTGGCGAGGTAAGCCTGAGCCTGGTTCTTCAAAAGGTTCTGAGAGGTCACCAAGGCCGTCACGACGGGATCGATAATCACGGAGTCCTGCGGGGATAACGAACCGGCAACAGAGCCGAGCGTGGTAAGCGCCGAGTCGATAAAGGGCGTCCATCCGACGATCTGCTGTGCAACGCTTTGGCCGGAGCAGCCGACAGTTGGCACGATGCCAAGCATGAGAACTGCGATCAGCGCCCATGCGCCGAGCTTCGATTGGAGATTGAACTTCATAATTCCTCTTTTCGGTTGTGCTGTGGTGGGTTATCGTTTGCACCATTCAGGAGCGCGGTGTAACGGGTGGCCTATGTGCCACCAAAACGACGGATGGCACTGTTTGTAAAACACGATTGCAAAGTCTCGATTTTCTTCCTCCTGTAAACCCTGATCCCCAGCCCGCAACGCCACCGTGTTGGCATGTATCGCTGCTCTGTCGCACTGGTGCAGTTGATTGTCCACGTCGCGCCACATGGATCCGAGTTCGTCATTGTTGTAGGCGGACGGCAGCAATGTGTTCCACTTTAGACTCAACGCATCGTAATCCTGTTGTATGCAAGGCGCTTGCGCGCGTGCCAGAACGCCCAGCAGAGCGCCAAGAGCCAACAGCGCAAGGATGGAGAGGATCGTCTTCAGCGTCATCTGCATCACTGCTTGTTGATGGCCGCGAGATCTGCGGCGTGCGCTTCGGTGGTGGCCGTCTGCGTTTGCTCCACGGTTGAATGCGTGTCGTAGTCTTTGGCATAAAGCCCAAGCGCGACGGGCACAAGACACGCGACATATCCCTGCCACGTATGCTCTCCGCTGTAGTTTGCAGCAGCCATCAGCAATGCGCCGACTGCTCCGATGAGTGTTGTTTTCCAATTCTCCATGATGCTTGCTCCTTTGCTTTGCGGCAGCTTGCATCGCTGCTCACCGCCGCTCAGCATACCGGAATTAAAGGCTCCCGGCTGGCCTATGCGCTATCCGTAGACAGCCGCAGTCTCACTTCTTCCGTGCTTGCAAACGTCCTGCGTCCCGATAAGTTTTCACCACATCTTGCAAGTGACGCGCAACCAAGCTCTTCAGCGACAGATGCAACTGATGCGCTAACAGCTTCAGCTCATCGTGCAATTCACCGGGAATGTAGACTTGCTTGGGTTTCACAAATACACTTTTACACTTTTCACTCTCTGCTGTCAAGCGGTTCCTCTTCGGTTTCCTCGACAGGCGCGACGGGTTCTTCGCACGGTATTTTCGGATTCGGGTCTGGGTTTCCTGGAATCTTGGGCGGATCATCTGAACGCATGGTAGTTCTCCTTTACTGTGGGATGTAGTCGGTCACTTCTGAGATCGGCGCGGACTTCTCTTTCAGGGCCATCGCGCCTGACATTTTAGGGATCTTATCAATTTCGCTCTTGTGGGTTTGATGCCATTCCTGAGTTATTTGGTAGACATCAACAACGAACGACCAAACTTTTGCAGAAGGCCACGCAAGCAAAGTCATAATGATGCCCACAGCAGCGAGTTTGTTTGACGTAGACCATCGCCTAGACCGCTCTGCGTTCAGCTTGGCGAACTCTTCAATCACGATAGTCTTTACGCCTTTGACTCCATCGTGGTTAAAAATTTCGTCTTTCATATCATAAACAAGGGGTTTAATTTCGGCCATTTGTTTATCAACTCCGCTTCGCCAGTCTTCGAGTTTTTCTACTCTGCTCTCGATGTCAGCCATTATTCTTCCTCGTACTCATGATCTACTGCCCCGGCAACTCTTTCAAGCCTGTCACCTGCTCTGTGACTCCTATGTACAGGACAGCCGGTTAATACAATCCGTTGTAAATCACTCCCACGTTTACGACCATGTTTCCCCCGCTGACCGTTGAAAGGTTGGCTCCTGTCGCGGTGAATGTCACGTTCACCGCACCGCCCGGACCAACGTAGGTAGGCGAAGCTGTTGTGTCGCCTCCTGACATCAGGCTGAATGCGCTCTGATATGAGGTCGTTGAACCTCCACTATTGCCTACTGACATTGTTAGAGTTGTCGGTCCAGTAAATGCGCTTGTAATGTTCTCGCTGAGCGAACACACGTTCTCACCTTTGGCGAGTTGTATGCCCAGTGGAATCGTCTGAGTGAGGCCCGGGGAAGCTGTGTTCGCCGCCACCAATACCTGATAGGGAATCTGCTTTTGCACTATCGTGCACGTATTCAAGCGCCCCTGCACTAACTTTATCGCCGCGCTTTCTCCTGATGCCATCTCAGCGTTCATTGCAGCGGTAAAGTGAACGCAGTCAGAATCGAACCACGTTGCATTGCATGATGACGCTGCTGAGGGATTGTATGTGTTCGGCGTAACTTGTGTCGCTGCAATCGGATCATTGGCATTGTCGTCTACCGCATCGCCGTTGAATGTCCCTGCCACCCATCCGGAAATAGCATCCGAGTTGAGTGTCTCGCGGTAGCCCTCCATCGTCGCCGTGAAAGAGCCTCTGGCGACGGATGTAGCATACAAAATTTTCACTCCATTACACGCTGTGTGCAGGTTAGAGGCATAGCTCTGCAACGATGCGTAGGTCGTTGCGCCCGTCGCGCCGCCTTGAATGTCATTCGTACCAGCGTCAAGAAGGACTGTCTTTGCCACACTTATATTTTGTGTGCAAAGAGGCGTGATCTCGTTGGGCATATTCGTAACCATAGTTGAAAGTCTCTGGTTATACATTCCCATATTGTTGTACTGGTCGCGGTCCGGCTCTAAACGCGAAATCTGCCACTCACGCGAAGTCGTGAGCTGCCAATTACCTCCGCTCGGAGGCGATCCAGCCGCATTCGCCGTGCGTGAATCTCCTTGATAAGCTAGCCAGTAAGGTGGGCGCGATTCAATTCCAAAGGTTGTCGCTCCATGTTGTGGCAGAGCAGTCTTCGACATAAAGGCTTCGTTCTGTAAGACAATCGCTGGAGTGACTGGGACAGTCGTCGGATAGACCACAATACCGAACAGCTTCCACTGCGGCGTTGAGTTTCCAACTCCAGAGAAATAAGAAGTGCCGCCTATCTCTACGCTTCCTGTGCTTGCCCAGGTCGGACAAGAGGGTAGTGTCGATGTAACCGCAGGGTACAGATAACTCGTTGGCGAGTGTCCATTCACATATGCGGTTGCCGGAGAAGCTCCATTGCACACAACGGTGAATGAGGAGTTGCCGATCAGGCGATCCGTTGGGATGAGATCGTAGTTATAAAGCGTCGGGTTGCCTATCATGGCAGGTGCACCGAAGTACGCAGGATACCAACCAAGTCCATTTCCGCTGCTGTCGCCGATAGCCCATTGTTTGTAGATTGAATGCGATAATCCATCAATTGAATAAGGCATGATTTGCTCATACCACATCTGGATCGTTCCTGCTCCAGCTAAAACGGCTGCTGGACCAGACAACCATTGTCCGCCAGCAATCGTATTGGTCGGCGTAAAGATAATCGAACCATCCGCAGACCAAGTGGGCGCATTTCCTCCAGATGCAAAAGTCATGTCATAGTGATTACCGCTCTGATCGTGCAGTACAGTGCCGCTTCCGTCCATGTAGGGGAGATACAGTGCTTGGTATCCAGGATAAAGTGCCGCACCGAGCAGGTTCTCAGCCCATGAGGTAGCATCGATGATCTGGCCGCTGCTGTTGGTCCCAACAACTGATTTGCTTGCTGGCACCGCCGCACCGTTCACCTTGCCAACCGTCGTCGCCGATTGCGTGCCCGTAACATCGCCCGCCAATGAGCCGGTAAAGCCGGCCGCTGTGCCCGTGGTATTCGCGGCATTACTAGGAATATCGCCTGAAACCAGCACCGGTAACTGCGCGTGCGGCAAAGTCCCCGTCGTCAAATCCGATGCAGACACCGTCACGTTGCTGCTCAAAGCATGGCCATTGACGGTCGTTGATGTACCTACCGCGCCCAGGTTGGCAAGTGCACCCGCCGCCGTGGTTGCGCCCGTGCCGCCCGACGCCGGAAGCAATGGCGATCCAAGCGTCTCACTGCCAGCCGAGACGGTGCCTGAGAATGATGCGCTGGTGCCGGTGAGTGCGCCGGTCAGTGTGCCTCCAGAGAGAGGTAGATAGCTCCCACCTCCAGACCCACAAGCCGCTCCAGCATCTGCTAGTGTGCCCGCTGTATCTCCAAACTTTACGCAGTCATTCAGCGTGGTTGTTGTTGGACCCGTTGTAATTCCCGCGCCAGTCCCTGACAATACCTTGCTGCTTGTGATTGTGCTGGCCGTGGCCGCAATTGGAATCTGTCCTGCTGTCATGCCAGAGATTCCACTGGATGTGTTTATGGCGATAGGGGATTGAGAAGTAACCCTTCCGTTAGAATCCGTTGTGATTGCGCAGGTGTGTGAGGAATCTCCGCAGTTTCCCGGTGATGAGTTGACTACCTTCAGTGTTGCGTTTGCCGATCCTGTTCCCGGTCCGGCAAGAACATCTCCCGTCAACTGCGTTATTCCTCCGCTAACTCCTAAGACTAACTCCTGCTCAATCTCTGTCACCTTATCTAAACCGCTCTCAATATTCGCATACATCACAGGCATATATGGCGTGAATTGCGTCAACTGCGTAATTGGTGTAACCCTTTGCAGAACAAGAATCTGCGCAGCGGGGCAGGCTGTGTTCAGTGTGACAGAGCCGCCATTGGCGTAGGAGTTATTGACTGGAGAAATCGTGTAGGCAGAAGAAGCCAGAACAGTACCGTTCTGCGTCACCGTCATAGCCGCCGCCGTGTCAATCGGGAAGGTGAACGGGAAGGGGCCTGTGCTTCCTGTGCAGACGAAAGAAGCGCTAGTAGCGGTGCCGGTTACAGTCGCATGGGCCACGACCGGAGACAGTAGCAAAGCGCACATCAGAACGATTCTGTTTTTCATAGTCAAAGCTCCTCGATACCCAAATCCATGCAGATGCAGTCCCAAAGGTGCTGCCACGAATTGTGTCCCATAACCCTCATAAGCTCATCACTGCCTTGGAGTATTTTTCCCAATCCAAGCCTAACTCTAATGCAATCATACGCTCGATGTTGGTTGCGAAGAAATGCTCTTTCCGGTAAGGTGCATCGGGATGGTTCCCAGGCTCGGACTCGTCACCCTCTGGCCGGTTCTTCTCGTATTCGATGTCGAAGGCGCTCACCGCTTCGTCTGTGATTCCGCGCTTGTTGCAGAGCCACACCTCGACAAGCTCATGGATGGCAACAAGGAACGCATAGTCATCATTGCCCATGTCGCTAACCGAAATGCGCAGCGATCCTTCGGGAAGGTTTTCCCAATCCCCGCACGTCTCGTAGCGTTGCTCAGAGTGCGGTATCGTTCTCAGTTGAATCTTCATACTCCTCCACTCGCTTCCCGATGTCAGACCTGTACTTCTGCCCCGCGATTAAAAGATTGTCTTTGATATAGTCGATCAACCCCTCGCGCACCTTGGCAATCTCCTCACCAGTTGCGGTCACGGTCAGAAGGTAGCCGCTCTTGGTTGCGACCTTGTAGCCCTCCTCGTCCTTCTTGAAGTTATAGAGGTGGACATGTTTCTTTTGGTCTGAATCGAACTCGTCAACAGGTTTCCCATCCTTGAGAATCCAAAGCCGCTCACCGATACTGGTTGCTTCGTCGTCTACGTCGGCCTCTACAGGGAACGGCTTGGCCGCGACTACGATTACCATGCCCCATCCCTGGAAGAGCGGCACGGGGCGATTCTGGCCTTTGGCGACGGCCTCTATGAGCTTTCCTGCACCGCTCTCCATCGCCTCACAGAACTCATAGGCTGTGCTTGGAACGCCGAACCTGCACGTTGGTTCAAGGGCGACGATCTTTCCCTCGTCAGTCACGATGCAGTTGATGTCGAACACGCCCCGGAATCCGATCTTCTTCAACCTGGCTTTGATAGCAGGGCGGCAGATCATCTCGCGGAACAGTTCGTTTTCTTCTGTGCATCCCCAGAACGTCGTGCCCATCTCTCCGGTCGTTTCGCCCGTGTTGCCGTCCGCTTCTTTCTTCTCCTCGAAGTTGAGGAAGCCGGTCACCTTACCCTGCGCGTCGCGCATCCAATCTGAGCCGTTGAAGAAAGCCGAGGCCGCAACTTCCAGCCCCTCCACTACCTCCATAATGTCAAAGTCGATAGGGCCAAAATGCGACTCGTTCCACTTCTTCTTTAGCTCATCCAAGTGGTAGAGCATATCTGAGCCATCATCGAACTTGCCCATGTGGGAGAGAGACTTTGGGGCGTTCCCGTTCTGTTTGAGAATCCAGCGCCGGCCTGAGTTCGCCTTCACAAACTGACTGGCTGATTCAAAGTCTTTGAAGTTCTTCGACTCAACCTGATCGAATCCAGCCTCGGCGAACCAATCCTGTCCCGCTTGGCGGTCGTTCTCCAGCCTATCGCCTTCCGTGCATCCGCCGAAAACGGATTCGCCTTTCTCGCGCAACCATTCTTGCAAGTCGCCAAAGGAGCATGAATCGAATACCCACACGTACCCCTTTCCCATGTAGCGATACCAGTCATCAACGTGTATCAGAATCCCGTCTGCGATCTTGTCATAGTCTTTATTGGCAACGTGGAACACAACCTCGTGGCCCTCCACATCTTGCAGGTGTATGGCGAGGTCTGCGATCTCTCCGAATTCGGTGTAGAAAATGAATTTCAACGATAGCCTCCGCGGATGGAGAACTTCCGCCCCTTATTCTTGGTAGGCACGTTCTCCTGCATCCCAGGAACGCTCTTTTCGATGGTCTGCTCCAGGTTGGTTGGTTTGCGCTGCTTATTCTGCGGATCTTGCATCTGAGCAACCCGGCGCACATCTGGCGGGACAATCAGACTCTCAATCAGATCGTCGAGGAATAGACCGGCGGAATCAGCCGTGTGCGTAGCCTCTCCCAACCGTGTTGCTTCTTCGAGGAACGGTACTTTCTTGGCCGTGCCCAGCGCCGCCGCCGATGCACCCGCAACAAACCCGCCGCTTTTTCCCTTCATCGTATAGGCATCGTTGACCCGCCGCATCGTCGCACCCATCTCGAATACCAGACCAACGGGGGTGTGTTGAATCCAGGGGGGAACATCTACACCGCCGATAGTGAGTGTTTCAGCCTTCTTTTCCTTCTTTTCATCTCCCGGCTGATAGAATCCTGTCGATTGGATGAATCCAGTTGAAGCCCCGGCGTAGTACCCCATTGCCAGCACTGCCAGACCGATGCTGCCTTTTTTCAGAGAGCGCATGATATTGTCGGCTTCATGCCCGGTCAGATTCTTGAGGCCGTCTTTGGATACCAACACGCGCAAGGCATTAATGCTACCCGTAACTGTGCCTGCCGCAAAAGTTCCCGTCTCGGCAACGATGTTGGTTGGAACCTTGACAATCGGCAGAACAGTTTTAATCATGAACTCGGTCGATTTTCCGCTCAATCCCTGCGAATGGAATTCACCCATCAGCATCCTGAATCCGGTATTGATGAAGTTCTCCTGCATGAAGATGGCTCGGTTTGCGTCGGTATACGCATCCGCAGCCATCGTTGCCTGGACCTTGGGATCGTTGATGTCGAGATGGTTATCAAGTGCCCATTGCGCCCGCTTCTCCAGAGAGCGGAAGAACTCGGCCCGTTTCGGCAATACTTTGAGAGCGCCGTGCAGATGGCCGAAGAAGTCCAGTGCCTCTGGCGGCAGTGTTTCCTTTTTCCCGTAGAGGTAGTCGAGAGACGTTTTTCCCGTCTTGACCGCTTCCTTGATGTCCTGATACGTGGCTTTCTCGAAGAATTGCCCGAATGCCTTAGCCTCTGCCGAAATGTTCAATCCGCCGCCCTCGCGCGGGGCTTTCTCTGCGATGTCAGACAGACCAGGCATCTTGGACAGCACTCCTCCGATAAGCTCTTCGATTGGAGTTGTGCCGAATCTCATCATCGCAGCGGTAGTCAGTTTGCCTAGCGTGTTGACGCTCGACAGCAACACGGCCCGCCGCCACTTCTGAAAGATCGCCGCGCCCTTTTCGAGCGGAGTTCTCGCAGCGAGTTTCTGCTTGTGAATCGCGTCGTCCACCTGCCCCTTGAGCTTCTCCGACTGCGCTTTCAAGTCCTGAGCCTGCTGGTCGAGGACAGTCTGCCCGCGAGTAGGCTTGGCAAAGTCTCCGGTATCGAGTTGTTTTTGGAGGTCCGCAATCCTCTTCGTGATACGCGTCTTGTACGCTCGGAGCGCCCTCGTTGCAGGGTCAGCTTTCTCTCTGACTTTCATGCTGTCCAGAGTTTCCCTAAGGGCATCTCGCCGTGCTTTCAGTGAGGCGGCCTCCTCCGTGTCTGGACCTTGCATCTTCGCCGGAGCGGAAGTGTCCCGTTCCTTAATCCGTCTCTCTAGTTCGGCGATGCTCTTTTGAAGAGCTTTAGCCCGCGCCGCCTCCTTGGTGCCTCCCTTGTCGATGCTTGCCGATTTCATTTCATCAAACGCTTCGCGCAGAGAATCGCGTTGCTCTTTCAGGGAATCAAGTGTTTCCGTGTCCGGACCTTGCATTCGCTGAGTAGGAGATAAATCCTTATCCTTGATTCGCCTGTCTAGTTCGGAAATCGACTTCTCTACAGCCTTTTGCCGCGCCGCTTCTCTCTTCCCACCCTCATCTGTCTTTTCTTCGACAGGCTCTTCTTTCTTCATTGCCTCATCAAGTTGCTTCCGAAGTTCCTTGACGCGCTCAGACGGCTTGCCGGGGGCTTTGCCCTTCGCCGGTTGCTCTCCAGATTCCGCATCCTCGATAGCAGAAATGAGTTTGCCCTGCTTCATCGCCTCGCGTAGCTGGACCTGTACTTCATCCTTCGTCCGCTCAGGGGCTTGCCGTCCGTACTGAGAAATATAATCCCTAATCTCCCGCTTGCTGATTCCCCGCTCTTGGAGATTCGAGTGGATTTCGTCTACGATCTGCTCGATTGTCGTCAAACCGTCTTCGATGTGGCTGACTGCCAACTTGCCGAATAGCTCGTAGAGTTTGGGGTTGAGCATGGGGTTCGCGCTCAACTGCCCCGTCAACTCCTCATTCAGCTTCTTGTAGAGAATATCCCTCTCCGCCTTTCGGCTCTCCTTGGTTGCCGTGCGCTTCTCCGTGCGCTCGGATAGCCCCTTGCGTATCTTCTCTACCGCACGCTCCGCTGTCTGCTGTTTCTTCGTCTCCTCGTAATCGTCGATGCGCTTGTTGGCTTCGTCGAGTTGCTTGGTGAGCGTTTCCAGCGTATTGCGAAGCTCAGGCGATACCTCACCATTAGGGCTGGCAACACGCGCCCTCTGTAGGACATTGGCAAGCGAGTAGTCTTGCTTAATCATCATGCGACGTGCAGCGAGAGCGCGGCCCGTCTCCGTACCAGACCTCCGCGCCGCCTCATCGTTCGTGTTCATCGCATCCTCGACTTTAGCGAGTTGCGCTTTGCCCCGCGCCTCCATTGCTTCGTCCCCGGATGCGCGGGCCGCTTCGATGGTGTTCATGGCGGTTGCGTGTTGGTTCTGGAGCTTCATGCGGTCGTAAATCAAGGCCGCGGCTTCCTCGTCTGTGTGCGGGCGGGGATTGTCGGCCAACTCTTTAGCCAAAGATCGCGGGTCAATCGTTCCCTCATCGACTGCCTTTTTCCCAGCCTCAAAAGCCGGAGTCTGTCTCGCTTCAACTTCAACTTCCGGTAATCCACGCTCGGCACGTTCCGCTTCTGTGACCTCGTTTTTGATGCTTGTCTCGCCTTTGGGAGCGTCGGCAGGCGCTTCGGCTTCCGGTGTCTTGCCGGGAATACCGCGAAGCTCATTGTCGATCTTGTTCATTACCTCCATCGGGTTGTCTGAAGGTTGCTCCCCAACAGCGCGGCGGGCTGCTTCCGATGCCAAGTCCGCCGGGTGTACTCCGTCCCTGGCGTACAGGTCCATCGATTTTTCTTGCAAATCGGAAGATGCTTTCTTTGCAAAAGGAAGATTCCCAACCGTAACGTGCATCAGGGCCAGCAATGCGGCGTTGCTTGCAAAATCTCGCGCGGTGGGAACCTTCCCCTCAAGCAAACTTCCGACCGTGGTCATCGTGGCAAGCTCCGCCGCCGTCTTGTAGGCTCGTGCGCCAAAAACCTTTGCTATCGTGCCCTCAGCCAGCGGTGCCGCTTCCCCAGCGAAACTAAATGCCGTTCCGGTCAATGCGCCTTTGCCGGTCGCCTTGATAACGTCCATTACTTCATCGAACGCAGAGATTTGCTTGCCAGCGTACTTGTCCACAAGCCACTGGCGCAATCCAGCGGTAAGACCAAACCCACCCGCCCCAGCGCCTACCACGCCGCCTGATATGGTTCCAACGACCGGAAGCTCTGCCGTACCCGCCGCACCGCCAGCAATCATACCTAGACCGCCGCCAACAAGGTATTCAGGCAAGTCACCAATCATTGTTCCGAATCCTTCGATGAACTTGCTCACTTCATCGTCAGTTTCGAACGGGCCGGAAGTTCGCCCTCTCAGATACTCTCCAATAATGGAGTCTTGCGTAAGCCCCTTCCAACCCGCCGAAGCGTAGCCTTCAAGCCGAGTGGAGAAATCTTCGTTGAACGCATCCCGATTTTCATAGGTGTAACTGGGCGGCGCTCCGGTCATATGGGAGTACACCAGCGCATCTGTAGCCCGCTGCGCTTGATCGTGGTCTAGAGAGAGGGAAGGAGCAGGTTGATACTGCGTCCAGGGGCCATTGCTGGGCGCAGATGAAGTAGGGGAAGCAACAGGATTCGCGTATTGTTCCCAAGGTCCAGGCATTATTTTTTTACCTGCTCCCAATTCGACATCTGGCCAGGATCACCGCCTTTGAATTTGTATCCATCAACTATGGCTCCTACTTCGGGAGCTTGCCGTGCGGCAGATTCCTGCTTCGCATAAGACTTCATCGTTGTCGGGAAGGCGTTCGTTATGACTTGATTCTCTGCCCATGTACCAATTCTGCTGAAGAATCCCGGTTGTGCTGTGCCAGAGGCAGCGGTTGGCGTGGCGAGTTGCGGGTACACGATCTGGTCAAGGCGGTTCTTGATGTCCTTCTCGACATGAGGACGAACGGTTTCACTGGCAAACTTCAACAGGTCTGTGCCCGTAACCCCCTCTTTTGCCCGTTTGAGCATGGCGATATTGGCCTCGCCCACATCCGAGAGAGTCATAGCACCTTGATTCGCCGCGTCCTCGAAAATCTTCATTGCAGATTGGAAATTAGGATCTGATTGCGCGGAACGCATCTCGACAACATGTAGAGCGTCGGAATACTTCATTTTAGGATTGCTCTTCATCAAATCTGGAATGTCGTTCCTAGTCAGGTATCCAGGCTGTGATCCGAGACGCGCCACAAGTTCGTAACTGTCCTCCGCCGCCTGCTGCCTTGCCAATGCCCGCTCTTGCATATTTGTTGCGCGTGCTTCTTTTGCGTCTTGCTTCATTACTTTGAGAGAATGATCTGCAACTTCTTGAGGTATCCATTTTGGATCGCTCGGATGTAATTCTCTCCTTTGCTTAACTTCGGAAGGAGTCAAAGCTCCACCCTTGGCATCTGTGTTCCCGATCCTGTCGTCAAGTGAATTGAATATCTTCTGGTTTCTCTCCGCGACAATTCTTTTTTGAAGCACATCCCTCTGCTCGTACTCCTCACGGACGTACTTTTTTACATTGGTGGAAAGATCAGGATTCTCATCAACCCTCTTGGCTGCTTGCAGATAATCAATTTCTCCGGTTGACTGGTCTTTGAGAGTCGGATCTTTTGCGTCGCTGGAAATTACAGCATCTCCTATTTTCGATACGTCAATCCGGTCGGAACGACTCAGAGCCCGTTCGTAGGAAGTAGCAAGTTGATCTTGCATCCTTTCGAGAGCATCGGGATCGACGTATCCCTTGTCCTCGTATTCTTTCAGCTGAGCCATCTCCGCTTCCATGATTTCAGGAGCGTTCATTGGGTTAGCGGCGTGGTCTACCTCGGTAGCGATTGTGCGCGATCTGAGGAGTTTCTTAGCCTTTTCACCCTTTTCAGCGCTAATCGATCCGTTCTTCACCATCACATCTGTCTTTGCATCCTGAATAGCCCAGATGCGCTCCTTGCCGTCAATCGTCGGTTCGGTAGCCGCTTCATTCTCTGTGTGGAGTTGGGAATCAAACAGTTGAGCCTCGTTGTAATCTGCGGTCAACTGAGCCGATTTTTTATCAATCAGACCGTTAAACTTGTTCGTCTGCCTGACAAGATACGGTTCGATGTGACGCCACAAGTCAGGCCGGTTCCCGTATTGCTCGGCATACTTTTCCTGCAATGCGGTAGCGGTGTCTTGCTTTAATTGGTCAGCGTGAGTGTAGTCAGTCCAGTTGGCAAGACCTGATTGCGCTTTCTCAATATCCGCACCGATTTGATTCTCCGCGCCAAGCAGAATCCCTTCGTCTTGCGCCTTCTTGATTTTCTGGGCAACCTGAAACCCCATATCCGCCACGCTGCCCATTTGCTCCGCAGCGTTCGCCATTGTCCTGCCTGGTTCACCAGCGATACGGGGGTTCATCTCCGGTGGAGGAGTCAGTGTTGGGGCTACGGCTTGAGGGATTTCAGGCATCAATCACCTACATTGAATCATACATCGAGTTAGGTGCAGATGGCACCGTTCCGTAAGACGACGAGTTCATTGCGCCAGCGGCCATCATTCCAGCCTGCGACAACCCCGAAATAGCTGTGCTGATTCCGCCTATCGTTCCCGACCAAGCCGCCACCTCGCCATAATACTTTTGCAGCGCCGCTTCTTCCGTGCCGGCCTGAGACTCGCTTTCCTGCTCTACTCCACTCTGCGCGGCGGTATGCGCCATCATTAGCAAGGGAGAGCCGGAAGCAATGTCCACTCCAGCCCGCGCATAAGCCGTTGCCTGCTTCCCGATGAGGTTGGAATACTTCGCCTCAGAGGTCTGCATTTTCTGCTGCATTTGGTCAAGCGTGACCTGTGCATTGTAGTCGTAAGCGCCTTTCTGCTCCTGGCCTTGCTCGTACTGGCCGAATCCAGAGGCAAGGCCGCTAAAGGCACTCTCGCCAGCGAAGAGCATCATCAGAGATTGCGGGTCCATCAGCCCTCCTCGGCCACGGAAAGCCGTGGGGTGACACTTCGCAGCGTGCACGGGAACGGGTCGCTATGCACAATTGTGATTGTCGCACCATCTGTCCATTCAGCATCCAAATCGTTGATTACGTTTCCGGTAAACAGAGTTGCCGGACTTCCGGGCGGGAGTGGGTTCGGAGTGCCCTGCGTGTAG
>Ga0302265_1000486_pt1 | contig 26420 bp, 24 predicted proteins | sample III_Bog_E1_1_FD_194556 | JGI IMG/M metagenome (GOLD analysis project Ga0302265, IMG submission 194556) | Peat permafrost microbial communities from Stordalen Mire near Abisko, Sweden - III_Bog_E1_1 | ecosystem: Environmental > Terrestrial > Soil > Wetlands > Peat | place: Sweden: Abisko...
GGTGATGGATTCGAACCATCGAAGGCATAGCCAGCAGATTTACAGTCTGCCCCCGTTGGCCACTTGGGTAACCTACCACTTGAGGAGTGCAGATTAAGCCAAACTGCATCAGCCTTGTCAATGCGCGGTCCAATGCCTTTTTGTACTATTTGTCGCCAACATATCAATTATCCAGCACGAGAAGGATTGCTTTGGTCGCAGTTGCAAAAGTCCCACACTCTCTTTAGCTTGGACATATGTTCGACTCGTTAAGCGGCAAACTACAAAACGCCTTCCGCAATTTGCGCGGTCTTGGAAAAATTTCCGAAACTAATGTCAGTGATTCCCTGCGCGAAGTGCGCATGGCACTTCTTGATGCCGACGTGAATTTCAAGGTCGCGCGAGATTTTATCGAGCGCGTCAAAGTTAAATCCCTCGGTGCGGAAGTCGTCGCCAGCGTCCAACCCGGGCAGCAAATCGTGAAAATCATCCACGACGAACTTGTTGATTTGCTTGGTTCGCAAAATGCCTCGCTGAATTTGAGCGGCAACCCGAGTTCAATTCTCATGGTCGGTCTTCACGGCTCCGGCAAAACCACTTCCAGTGGCAAGCTCGCGCGCTTGCTGAAAAAGCAAGGGCGCCAGCCGTTGCTCGTTGCGGCGGACGTTTATCGTCCGGCGGCGATGGATCAATTGGAAACGCTCGGCAAACAAATCGAGACCCCGGTTTTTTTGAAGCGCGGCGAAACGGACGTTCTGAAAATCGCACGCGAAGCCATGGATTTTGCTGAGGCGAACCATCGCAATATTTTGATTTTCGACACCGCCGGCCGTTTGCAGATTGACGAATCGCTCGTGCAGGAACTCGTGCGCCTGCGCGATCTCGTGAAGCCGCAGGAAATTCTGCTCGTCCTCGACGCCGCCACCGGACAGGAAGCCGTCAATGTCGCAACGCATTTTGATTCAGCGTTGCAGATCACCGGCTCAATTCTCACGAAGCTGGACGGCGATGCTCGCGGGGGCGCGGCGTTGAGCATGAAGTCCGTCACTGGCAAACCCATCAAGTTCATGGGAACCGGCGAGAAGCTTGACGAGTTCGAGCCGTTTCATCCCGAACGCATGGCCTCACGAATTCTCGGCATGGGTGACGTCGTCAGTCTCGTTGAACGCGCCGCCGAAGCTGTCAGCGAAGACGATGCCAAGCGCATGGAGGAAAAAATGCGCAAGGGCCAGTTCACGCTGGAGGATTTTCTGGAACAATTGCGCGCGATGAAAAAACTCGGCTCGCTTGAAAGTGTGATGAAAATGCTGCCCGGCGGGGCGGAGATGTTGAAACAGCAGGGCGACCTCTCAAAACAGGAAAAGGAATTCAGGCGCATGGAGGCGATGATTTGCGGCATGACGACGCAGGAGCGGCGCAGCCCGCAAATTCTCAACGCCAAGCGCCGCATCCGCATCGCCAAGGGCAGTGGCGTAACCGTCACGGAGTTGAACACGATGTTGAACAAATTCGGCGAGATGCAGCAGATGATGAAAAAAATGGGCAAGTTCTCTAAAATGATGGGCAAAATGGGTGGCGGTTTGCCCGGAATGTTGAGGAGATAATTTTCTATTGCAGATTTCCAGTTTAAAACCAGTTTGAATAATCAGCACAAAAAAGAGAGCCGGACACTACTGCGGATCTTAATGCGAACTGACAGACTTCTTCAGCATTGGTATGCGTTGACGTCAGATCTCTTTCCAATGAAAGTCTGTCTGCTTTTGTCTGAATCGAAAACAAGAATAATGAAACCGACTTTATCCACAGATCAACACCAATTTCTTTAGAGTAGGTGTGGGCAGTCCTCCTTTTGGTTCTTCTGTCACGGCGAATCGGCTGACCGATTCGATCAGCTTGTCTGTCTTGAATTGAAGTCGCATATTGTCCTGCGCATCCACTTAGAACACGCCCGCGCTGACTGGTGTGGGATATTTTGGATCAATCACCCATAACTGGTAATCCTTGTCTGCCGGCAAAAGTCCGATGTTTTCAACCACGAATAGCTGCTTGATCCCCATCATTTTTGACCAGCGCTGGAATTGTTTGGCAGCGCTAAAATTCCGATATCTGATTCCACAACGGCTCAAGGTCGGGATCTTCCAGAGCCATCATCCGAATGTCTTTTTTGCCGGCCAGATCGATCGCCGTCTCCAACCAGACCATCGATTCTTTGTAATTTCCGAGCTGGCATTCATAACAGGCCAGATTATATCGTATCAAATATTGGCCTGGAAATTTTGGTTCTGCTTCAATCAGAATCTTTTTTGCTTCAGGGATTCCACCGCTGCTTTTTCGACGGGTTGCGTATGCCCAGCAAATCCAGAAAGAAGATTGTTCGGGCATAGATTTAACCAATGTCTCCGCGATTTCAGAAGCCCCGTCCCACTTCTTGGCTTGCGCGTAAACATCATATCTGACCGACAACACATCAGGATGGGTTCTTGATCCTGGTGTTATTTGGTCCAGTTCATCATTCGCGTCGACATGGTTTCCAAACCCCAGCCACCCTTGAGCAGCAGAAAGATGATGGGTGTCCGGTGGTTCGAGGGGTTTGATTTTATTATTCATTAAAATCGCCTCAAACAGTGTTGCGGCCGAAATTTATTGAGCAAGGTGAATTTCATTGCAAAAATGAACGGAGATTATTCAATGCCTTTGATGAAATGAATCTTCGCTGTTATTGCATCCGCCATTACACATTGATTCGATCATAAGAAATATTATGGGTCATAAGATTTCGCGTCGTCAATTCCTCGGCACTACCGCCATGGCTGGAGCCGCGCTATATGGCAATTTAAACCATGGTCTGGCTGCTGACACGCAATCGACGACGGGCACGATGCCAATCATTGATACTCATATTCACCTTTACGATCCCTTTCGACAACAAGGTGTGCCTTGGCCGAGCCGGGAGAACAAGATTCTTTATCAGACATCTTTGCCAGATCAATATTTACCCATAGCACGGCCGTTGGGAATTGTGGGCGCGATCGAAATCGAATGCAGCAGTTGGCTTGAGGATAACCAATGGGTGCTGGATGTCGCGGCAAAGAATGACATCATGGTGGGAACTGTAGGACATCTGGTGCCAGGGACTCCCGATTTCAGAACTAATCTCGACAGGTTCGGCAAGAATCCGCTCTTCCGTGGAATTCGTTATGGGTTGGGGAGACAGGCAGGCATGGAATTCGACCGGCCGGAGTTTGTTGCCGACCTCAAAGCTCTGGCTGATGCCGACCTGGTTTTGGACACTGCGAATCCAAGCTTGTCGTTGCTAGCCGATGTCGTGCGTGTGAGTGACATGCTTCCCCATTTGCGGGTGGTCATTGATCATCTGCCGCAAATGGTGCCGCCCACCGAACCTGCGGAGCGGGCGTCCTACGATGCCATCATGAAAAAATTCCGGAACCGGCCACAGATTTACGTGAAGGTATCGGAGGTGCTCCGCCGGATAAATGGCAGCATTCCAACCAATTTGGAGTTTTACCGCCCAAGGCTGGACGAAATTCTGGATGTTTTTGGAATCGATCGTGTGCTTTACGGGAGTGATTGGCCTAACGCCAATCAATGGCTGCCTGTCCCGGCCGGATTCAAAATTGTCCAAGAATATTTTATGGGCAGGGGACGACAATCAGCCGAGAAGTTTTTCTGGCGGAATTCGGTCAAATGTTACAAGTGGGTCAGCCGAACCGCCGACCAGCCGCAGCTCACCTGACATTGTTGAGCAAACGGACATCGCCCGCTCCAGTTTCAAATTCTAGTGCAAATCTACGATGGTAATCAGCGATGCGAACGGTTCGTCATCCCGACTCAAATCGGTTTGCATCGTTCGGGGTTTAAAACAATTTTGACTGGCTGCCGCCTGTCGCCGGCTTCAATCCCAGCTTCTTGTAGCTCAACTCCGTGGCGACGCGGCCCTGCGAGGTGCGGTTCAGGTAGCCTTCCATGATGAGATACGGTTCATAGACTTCCTCGATTGTGTCCGGTTCCTCGCCGACGGCGACGGCCAGCGAATTCACGCCGACCGGCCCGCCGCCGAATTTCACGATGACCGCTTCGAGGATGCGCTTGTCCATTTCGTCGAGGCCGTTCTCGTCAATCTCCAGCATGGCCAGCGCCTTGTCCGCGACGGCGGCGGTGATGCGGCCGTCGTGACGCACCTGCGCGTAGTCGCGCACGCGGCGGAGCAGATTGTTCACGATGCGCGGCGTGCCTCGGCTGCGCCGGGCGATTTCGTGCGCGCCGGATTCTTCGATCTCAACGTTCAGCAAACGCGCCGAGCGGATGACGATTTTCTGCAAATCTTCGCCGACATAATAATCCAGCCGCTCGCGCATCCCGAAACGCGTGAGCAACGGCGCCGTGAGCAGACCGCTGCGCGTCGTCGCGCCGATGAGCGTGAAGCGCGGCAGGTTCAGCCGCACGCTGCGCGCGTTCGGCCCCTGGTCAATGATGATGTCCAGCTTGAAATCCTCCATCGCCGGATACAGATATTCCTCGATGGTTTTTTGCAGGCGATGGATTTCGTCAATGAACAGCACGTCGCCTTCTTCGAGATTGGTGAGCAGGCCGGCGAGGTCGCTGGCTTTTTCAATCGTCGGGCCGCTGGTGGCCTTGACGTTCGCGCCCATCGCCTTGGCGAGAATGTTGGCGATGGTGGTTTTGCCGAGGCCGGGCGGGCCGCTCAACAAAATATGATCGAGCGATTCGCCGCGCTGTTTGGCGGCGGCGACGGAAATTTCCAGCCGCTCCTTCACCTTGGGCTGGCCGGTGAAATCGGAAAAGAGCGACGGGCGCAGCGTCATTTCGAGCGCCACGTCGGGTTTGTTCAAAGTGGAAGCGGTATGTTCGGCCATTGCCTCCAGCATGGAAAATGCGCCGCACCGCAGCAAGCGCGATTCATATTTTTCATAGAAAAGGCTGGAAAATCAAACATGGCTCCGGCACGCTCTGCGTTCGTTTATGGGAAGAAACAAATCAATTTTCCGTGGTGCAATCCTGTTCGCCGCAATTTTTTGTGCGGCGAATGCCTTCGCGGGTGACGCGGACATCAATCTGCCTTCGTTGCAGGATGTTTCATTTTATCAGGGCATGGTGAGCAGCCACGGCGTATTGTATCTGGGTCTCATCATTTGCGCCGTGGGCGCGGCGTTCGGGCTGATGCAATACAAGCAGACCCGCGCGCTGCCCGTCCACAAAAGCATGGGCGACGTCTCCAACATCATCTGGGAAACGTGCAAGACGTATCTGTGGCAGCAGGGAAAGTTTCTCGCCATCCTCTGGATACTCATCGCCGTCTGCATGGTCTATTATTTCAAGGGATTGCAGGACAAGCCGCTGGGCGAGGTGCTGGTGATCCTGGCGAGTTCGATTGTCGGCATCCTCGGCAGCTACGGCGTCGCGTGGTTCGGGATTCGGATCAACACGACGGCAAATTCGCGCGCCGCGTTCGCCTCGCTGAAAGGCAATTCGCTGAAAACGCTGTTCATCCCATTGCAAGCCGGCATGAGCATCGGCCTGCTGCTCGTCTGCGTGGAGCTGGCGTGCATGATCTGCATCCTGCTGTTCATACCCAAGGAACTTGCGGGGCCGTGCTTCATCGGTTTCGCCATCGGCGAATCGCTCGGCGCGAGCGTGCTGCGCATCGGCGGCGGAATTTTCACGAAGATTGCCGACATCGGTTCGGACCTGATGAAAATTGTTTTCAACCTGCCCGAAGATGATCCGAAAAATCCCGGCGTCATCGCCGACTGCACCGGCGACAACGCCGGCGATTCCGTCGGCCCGACGGCGGACGGCTTTGAAACCTACGGCGTGACGAGCGTGGCGTTGATCGCGTTTCTCGCGCTGGCCTTGGTCGCATCCCCAATTCTCTGCGGCAAGCTCATCATCTGGCTGTTCGCAATCCAGGGTCTGATGGTGCTCGCGTCGCTCGGCTCGTTTTATTTCAACATGGTTGTCGCCAATGTGCGTTACGGCGGCAAAAAGAATTTCAACTGGGAAGCGCCGCTCACCGACCTCGTCTGGATCACGTCCATCGTTTCAATCATCGTCTGCTTCATCGCGAGCAAGCTGCTGCTCGGCGATTTCACGGACGCAACCGGCGCGGCGCAGCCGAATCTCTGGTGGGTGCTGTCGGCCATCATCGCCTGCGGCACGCTGGCGGGCGCGCTCATCATGGAGTTCACGAAGATTTTCGTCAGCACCAGCTCGCGCCACGTCCGCGAAGTCACCAACGCCTCCGACCACGGCGGCGCGTCGCTCAACGTCCTGTCCGGCCTCGTCGCCGGAAATTTTTCCGCGTTCTGGATGGGTCTCGTGATTTTGGCGCTGATGTTCGTGGCATATTTGTTCTCGCAAAATCTCGCGATGCTCGCGCTCATGCCGGCGCAATTCACCTTCGCCGCGCCGATTTTCGCGTTCGGCCTCGTCGCGTTCGGTTTTCTCGCGATGGCACCGGTGACGATTGCCGTGGACAGCTTCGGCCCCGTGACCGACAACGCGCAGTCCGTTTATGAATTGAGCCGCATTGAATCGCAGCCTGACATCAGCGCGGAAATCGAACGCGACTTTGGCTTCAAACCAAATTTCGCCGACGCGAAACTGGAACTCGAAAAGGGCGACGGCGCAGGAAACACTTTCAAAGCCACCGCCAAGCCGGTTTTGATCGGCACCGCCGTCGTCGGTGCGACCACGATGATTTTTGGCATCATCATGCTGCTCGAAAAAGTTTTCGGCAACGCCATCGCGCACTTGAGCCTCGTGCAGCCGCAGGTCATCTTCGGATTGCTCATGGGCGGCGCGGTGATTTATTGGTTCACCGGTGCGAGCACGCAGGCCGTCGTCACCGGTGCCTATCGTGCGGTTGTGTTCATCAAGAAAAATCTCAACCTCGACCAGCACACCGCGTCGCTCGCCGACAGCAAGAAGGTCGTCGAAATCTGCACCGTCTATGCGCAAAAGGGCATGGTTAACATTTTCATTGTCGTCTTTTCCTTCGCGCTCGGCCTGCCATTTTTTAATCCTTATTTCTTCATCGGCTACCTCGTCGGCATCGCGTTCTTCGGATTGTTCCAGGCGATTTTCATGGCCAACGCCGGCGGCGCGTGGGACAACGCCAAGAAAATTGTCGAAGTTGACTTGAAACAAAAAGGCACGCCGCTCCACGCCGCCACCGTCGTCGGCGATACCGTCGGCGATCCGTTCAAGGACACGTCATCCGTCGCGATGAATCCGATCATCAAGTTCACCACGCTCTTCGGTTTGCTCGCCACGGAAATCGCGGTGGAAATGACGCAAAATTTTCAGGAACGCCTGAAACACGATCCGTCCGCGATGAACTGGAGTCCGTGGATTGGCTGCGTCTGCTTCGTCGTCGCGCTCGTCTTCGTCTATCGCTCGTTCTATTGCATGAGAATCCCCGAAGACAAAGCAGTTGGAAGCTGATTTCTGAAACGCACAAATCCTGCGTGCTTTTTGCAACATCTTGCCGTAAAAGTCTTTTTTTTGGACGAGCGTATCCACGGGCCGAAATAAAAACTCGAAAATCTCCGTCAACGCTTCCAAATTGAATCATGTCCGTGATTCAGCGTTCCATTCAAGTCGGCTGGCAACTGCGCGTCTTCTTCACCGAAGACGTTTTTGCCCCGAACAATCTGGTCTTGAAAAATGCGCTGGCCGCCGCCGCGCCGCGCAAAGTGCTCGTCGTGCTGGAAGATTCGCTTTCGCAGGCGCTGCCACAATTGGAGCGCCAGATTGAAAATTATTTCTCCGCGCACGTCGCGCAATTGCCGCTCGTTTGTCCGCCAATCGTCATCAAAGGCGGCGAGCCGTCGAAAAATTCTCCCGCCATCGTCACTGAAATCCTTTCGCAAATTGACCGCCACCACATTGACCGGCATTCATATCTGATCGCCATTGGCGGCGGCGCGCTGCTGGACGTGGCCGGATTTGCCGCCACCACCGCGCATCGTGGTGTGCGCCTTGTCCGCATCCCGACGACGACCTTGTCACAAGCCGATTCCGGCGTCGGCGTGAAAAACGCCATCAATGCCTTCGGCAAAAAGAATTTCATCGGCACATTCGCGCCGCCGTTTGCCGTCATCAATGATTTCAACCTGCTTGCCACGCTCAAACCACGAGACAAACGCGCCGGCTACGTGGAAGCGGTGAAAGTCGCGTGCATCCGCGACGCGATATTTTTCGACGAGATTGAGCGCGATGCCGAAAAATTGATTTCCTTCGGGCCTGCGGCGATGAAAAATCTGATTCGTCGCTGTGCCGAACTGCATCTCGACCACATCGCCACTAGCGGCGATCCGTTTGAAATGGGTTCGGCGCGTCCACTTGATTTCGGGCATTGGGCCGCGCACAAACTGGAGCAGCTTTCCGATTTCCTAATTCCCCATGGCGAGGCCGTCGCCACCGGCATCGCGCTCGACGTGATTTATTCGCGTAACGCCGGTTTGCTTGCCGCCAAATCCTGCGAACGTATTTTGAGATTACTCGAGCAACTCGATTTCAAATTGTTCTCTGACGAATTACTTCAAAAAAATTCCGGCGGCAGTTTTCAAATCCTTACCGGCCTCGAAGAATTTCGCGAACACCTCGGCGGCGAATTGACAATCACGTTGCTCAAAGAAATCGGTCGCGGCGTGGAAGTGCATGAAATGAATCCGCCACAAATCGTTGAAGCGATTCACGAAATAAGCAGACGGAAAAAATGAACCGCCTCGCCGTCATCAACGTTGTCGGCCTCACCGAGGCGCTCGTCGGCGAACACACGCCACGCATCGCGGCTTTCCGCAAACGCGGCGCGCTCGCGCACATTGCGCCCGCATTTCCGGCGGTGACATGCACTGCACAATCAAATTATCTCACAGGCAAGACGCCGTCCGAACACGGCATCGTCGGCAACGGCTGGTTCAACCGTGAATTGTCCGAAGTGCAATTTTGGAAGCAGTCCAACCAAATTGTGGACGCACCCAAAATTTGGAATCACCTCTGGCTGCTGGATTCAGATTTCACCTGCGCGAATTGTTTCTGGTGGTTCAACATGTATTCGAGCGTGGATTTTTCCGTTACGCCGCGCCCGATGTATCCTGCCGACGGCCGGAAATTTTTTGATATTTATTCGTGGCCGTATTCCATCCGCGAAGAAATCAAAAAAGATTTGGGCGAATTTCCTTTCTTCAGTTTTTGGGGGCCAGCGGCGGGAATTGATTCGCCGCAAGGCAAAGCGGATGCCGCGTCGCGCTGGATTGCCGGATCTGCAAAGTGGCTTGAAACCATATATTCGCCGACGCTGAATCTGATTTACCTGCCGCATCTTGATTACAACTTGCAGCGGCATGGAACTTATGACGCTTCGAGTAATTTGAATCCGAAAATTCACCGCAACTTGCGCGAGATTGATGCCATCGTCGGCGACTTGATTGATTTCTTTGGCAAACGCGGCGTGCAGGTGGTTTTGCTTTCCGAATACGGCATCACGAACGTGGACGCACCGGTGCATCTCAACCGGATTTTTCGCGAGCGCGGCTGGCTGACGGTGAAGGACGAACTCGGTTTGGAAATTCTTGATGCGGGTGCGAGCAAGGTTTTTGCCGTGGCAGATCATCAGGTCGCGCACATTTATTTGAACGATGCGTCGCTGGAAAAATCCGTGCGCGAGATTCTGGAAAAAACTTCCGGCGTGGAAAAAGTTCTGGGTCAGGCGGAAAAAATTGCGGCGGGCATTGACCATCCGCGCGCGGGAGATTTGATTGCCCTGGCGCAAGAGAATGCTTGGTTCACTTATTATTACTGGCTCGACGACGCGCGCGCGCCGGATTTTGCGCGAACGGTGGACATCCATCGCAAGCCGGGCTACGACCCGGTGGAATTGTTTCTCGACCCGAAAATTCCAGCGATGAAACTCAAGATCGCGTGGCGCTTGCTGCAAAAAAAACTCGGCCTGCGGATGCTGATGGACGTGATTCCACTCGACGCGACTTTGGTGAAAGGTTCGCACGGCCGACGTCCGGTGGACAAAAAAGACTGGCCGGTGCTCATCACGGAACTACCGGAATTTTTGAGTGCGAATCGGATTGATTCAACAGATGTTTTTCAAATCCTGCTAATACATTTAGGAACGCCGTAGCACGACATATTTGGAGAATCAGGATTAAAATAAACCAAGCTCCGCCAATTTCGTCCGAGAAAATTACCTTCTCCGGCCGCCAGGCGCAAAATGGTAGCCGCCATGAACGCGACCACCGCGCACTTTGCCCGGAAAACCGCCTGCGGGCTGGCCTGGTTTGGCTTCTTCAAACAACGAGGTGTAGCGGTAATCGAAATTCTCCAGCTTCACGCGCGGGATTTTCTGGCTGATGAATCTTTCGATGGAAAAAACGTGGGGTGCATCTTCGGCAACCATGATGGTAAAGGCGTCGCCGCTGTGTTCCGCGCGGCCCGTGCGCCCGATGCGATGGATGTAGTCCTCGGGATGCTGCGGGACGTCGTAGTTGATGACATGGCTGACGTCCGCGATGTCCAGTCCGCGCGCGGCGATGTCGGTGGCGACGAGCACCTCGAATTTACCTTCACGAAAACCTTCCAGCGCCTGCTCGCGTTCCTTCTGCGTGCGGTTGGAATGCAGCACGGCGACGGCGTGGTTGGCGCGCTTAAGCAGACCGGCGACGCGATCCGCGCCATGTTTCGTGCGGCAGAAAACGAGGACGGAGTTGTAATTCACGCGCTTCAGCAATTCGAGCAGCAGGTCGGTCTTTTGCGTGTCGGACACGGGATAGATGACGTGCTTGACGGTTTCCGCCGGCGTGCGGCGCGCGCCGATCTCGATGGTTTCGGGACTGTGCATCGCCCACTGGATGAGCGTTTCGATCTGCGGCGGCACGGTGGCGGAGAACAGCGAGGTGTGCCGCGCACGCGGACATTTTTCCACGATGCGGCGCACGTCGGGCAGGAATCCCATGTCGAGCATTCGGTCTGCTTCGTCGAGGACGAGAAATTGAACCTTGTCTAGACGCACGGTGCCTTGTTCCAGATGGTCAAGCAACCGTCCCGGCGTGGCGATGACGACATCCGTTCCTGCGCGCAATTCGTCCGTCTGCCGTCCATAGCCGACACCGCCATAAACGACGGTGGTTTTCAAATCGGTGAAGCGTGCGTAATCGTGAATGGCGGTTTCCACCTGCGCGGCGAGTTCACGCGTGGGTTCGAGGATGAGCGCTCGCGGGCCGGGCGCGTGCTGGCCAAGCTTGGAGAGCATCGGCAGGGCGAACGCGGCAGTCTTGCCCGTGCCGGTCTGCGCGCTGCCGATGACGTCGCGGCCCGACAGCACAAGCGGAATCGAGCGCGACTGGATGGGCGTCGGTTCGATGTAGCCCATTGCCTTGACGCCTGCGAGAATTTTCTCGGAAAGTCCGAGAGCGGTAAAACTCATGTTTTGAAGTCTATCAGGAAACCGGCGGCTCGGAAGCAATTTGATTTGGCTGTTCAACGGCCGGAACAGGCTCAATGACCGATGCAGGTTCAGGTGCAGGAATTTCTGCTTTAGCCACAGTTGAAGTTTCCGCTAACGGTTCAATCGCAATTTCAGCTTGTGGCCCAGTTTCAGTTGACACTATAGACACTGCAACCTCACCTTCGATTGCCGAATTTCCCTTTTTATTTTGCGGTTTCGGTGGCCTGGGCGACGGCTTCTTGGCGGTGTCCAATTTGCCGTCGGCAAATTCCAAAACGTGACCTTGATGCACGAGCCAGTGCAAATCGGCGATGATGGCAGTTTGTTCAAGCGTCGGCTCGTCGGATTTTTGTTCGCCCGGTTTGACCTCAATAGTTGTCGGCGAGGGCGCAAGCGTCTCGATCAACTTCCGCCGCGTGCATTTCGGATTATTGTTGATGAACTCCACGATGCGCTTGATGGTTTCGGAAACCGGTGTGGCTTCAAGATCGAGAAATTGCGGACGTGCGACGGCGACGTGCGTGACGGTCTTGTTGACCTTGAAAAATTGCAGGCCATGGGACGCGAACTGATGGCTCAGTTTCGTCGCGAGCTGCAGCGGAAAATACTTTTGCTGCTCCCACTCGGCGCGGACAAGCTGCTGCAATCCGCGACTGCGCAGATTTCGGCTCGGCACACCGGCAATCACAAGAGTTTCGACGAACTTGATGATGGTCTCCTTGTGCGTGGCGCGAAAGTGTTTCTCAACCTCATCGAGAGTCGCGAGCTTCAACGGCTCAGGAACGTTGAGGACGGCGTATTCCGTCTTGAAACTTTGCTCCTCGATCCATTTTTTTACGACCGCCTCATCCTTCACGATTTTTACGCGCGACTTGAAAACATCGAACGGCATTCGCGCGAACCGTTCGGTGTGCAGTTTGCGAATCTGGTTTTGATAATCGTGATGGTTCGGCGGTCCGAAAATGACGCCGCTCATGCCGCATTGTCCGACAAACGTGTAAGTGCCCTTTGGTGGCTCGGTGGTTGTGCGCTCGGCTTGGTAAAACGTGGCAAAATGATTTTTTAGAACGTGTGCAACTGCCTCGTCCTCCGACAACCATGGTGTGTCGTCGAGCGCACAAACAAAAATCTGTTGGATAATTGCGCCATTGGATTTTTTCTTCACCGCAAGCTGGACCGAATAACGCTCCGGCTTATCCAGCACAAGTTGCGCGATCTGAAACAAGGGATAGCAGCGCCCGGTCATCCTGATCTGGCGAGCGAGCGATTCAACTCCGTTTTCGCCGGGCAAAAACGTGACGGCAATTTCCGGCAATGGCGGGGGCGGTTCAGGGCGCTCGCGGCGTTCGCTACGGTCATCACGTCGCAAAAAGCTTTTTTTAGCGTCGCCGAATTTTGAACCGGAGCGCGGACGGCTGTCGCGCCGCGCGCCAAACGATTCGCCGCGAGGATTGCTGCGGTGGCCATCGCGGCTGCGGTCGTCACGACCAGTGGGTTCGCCAGCGAATTTTTCATAACGGTTGCCCTCCGGCTTTTCCTGCACCCAAGCGGGTTGGAAAAGCTTATCCAAATCAAGATCGAGATCAGAAACAGTGTTCATTTAAATCAATTCCCGCCATGCGGCGGTTTATAACGAATGCACATCATGGATTGGAAAAAGACGGAAAGCAAGAGCGCGTCGAGTTGGAACATCGGTTCCAATTTTAAATGAAGCTTAAATTACAACAAATGATATTGATTGGGATCATGGCTGCAATTGCGATTGATTGATCAAACGAACTTGTGGTTGTCCCAAAATAACACAGCGTGCTTCAAAGCTGGACACCATATAAAATCAGTAATAGCATTGAATTCGCCTTGCTCCACCTTGATTTAATATGTTTTTATAGAATGAAGAGGTGCATCTTTTTTTTGTTGCTCTTTGGCATCGGCTTTGCTAAAGTGACGTTGGTTGCGGTTTCAACAGGCAATCAGTGAACGGAAATTGTAATAATTGTAACCCGCCTGTTGTTTCGTTCACACCGTAATTAAAGAAAGAAAAACAAAAAATGAAAACAAACAAAACGTCCCGCAAGGCGGCCTTTACGTTGGTGGAAATCATGATCGTAGTGGCCATTATCGGCCTTTTAGCTGCGATCGCGATTCCCAACTTCATCCGTGCCCGTGCCACATCGCAATGCAATGCCTGCATTAACAACCTCCGCCAGATTGATGCTGGCATCAATGAATGGGCGCTGGAAAACGGGCAGTCCAACGGTGCGACTGTTACAAGCCCCCAAACCGTATCGGGCTACATCAAGCTGAATTCTGCCAGCAGTGTTCCTGGCTGCCCTGCGGGAGGCACTTACACCACTTCCACCGTGGGAGCAACGCCTCAAATCAAATGCAGTTTCTCGAGTCTGACCCCAGGACATTTCCTGCCATAATCGGCCTTGGTTTATTCAAATGGCCCGAAGCTTCACAGCTTCGGGCTTTTTTGTATTTTAGAGATTACAAGTTTCAATTATTTATTTCGTCTTTATCGTAAATATGTTAGTCTTATAACATAAGAATAGTGAAAATTATTGGGCTAATGATAAATATACAGAGTTTTTTATTCCATGGTTTAAAAAAGAAAATAAAAACCTCCCATAGAGCAGGCTTCACGTTGCTGGAGATTATGATTGTGGTGGTCATAATAGGATTGCTTGCTGCGATTGCCGTTCCTAACTTCCTAAGGGCGCGTGCTAGATCGCAGGCTACTGCGTGCATCAACAATCTCCGCGAAATTGAAGCTGGCATTAACCAATGGGCCATGGAGACCGGTCAAACGAGTGGCACACCTATTCCTGACATCAACACGGTTTCACCCTATATAAAACTAAACTCAAGCAGCAGCGTCCCCGCCTGTCCGGCGAACGGCATTTACACCACGACCACCGTGGGTGCAGTGCCCCAAGTGAGTTGCAGCTTTTCCAGTCTGACCCCATCTCACGCGATTCAATAAAGGTTTTTTTTAACACTGATTTTCGCATTGTGCAGTTGTGGTTTCCATCCTTGAACATTGTGCTAAATTTTAGGGTTTTAATAACTTTCCTAACTTTTCCGGAAACTGTCGTTGTGTTGTAGAGTCGACTAAATGGTCTGAATCAAGGATAAGGCTTCACGCGAGACGACAGACACCGTGAATAGGACTTGCAAAGTTTCTGGAATATTAATTCAATTCATCGAGAGAAAACATCGCGATTTGAGAATCTGCCGTTTATTTGCCAGCCAGTTTCAGTGCGAAAATCAATAGCACGACGATGATGGTGCCTATAAGAACTACACCGATGATAAAATAAGTATTCGCGCGGTTTTTCTTTTTTGAAAAAACCGTGCTGGTTTCAAAACCCGCTGGGCGGCCGCTCTTTTCCAAGTCGCCTAAACTGACGCCGCGCGGTATGACCATTGTGGCGTCCACCACTTTTTTGGCGGGGGCGGCTGACGCAACGTACGTGGCCACCGCGCCATCAGTCTCCAATTTCAATTCGACCTGTCCCAGTTTTAAAATCTGGCCGGGCTTCAAAATGCTTTCTGTGACTTTGGCGTCATTAATGAACGTGCCGTTGGTTGAATTGAGGTCGCGGATAAAAATTTCGTTGCCGCGCAGATGGATTTCGCAATGATGGCTGGATACCGACGCGTCGGCGATCTGGAAAGTATTATCCTCCACGCGCCCGATGGTGGTGCGATCCGTGTGCAGTTCACACACGCGACCTGTCATGCCTTGGTTCTGGATAACAAGTTTGGCCATAATTACGGTAAAACGATTATGGTCACGAAGGATTTCAAGTCAAACGGAAATCTTTGAAAGAGGGAAATTATTTTTTCCCAATCATGGCGCGAAATTCGGCGAACAGCGTCGTCGAATCATGCGGGCCGGGCGAAGCTTCAGGATGATATTGCACACAAAAAACCGGTTTTGTCTTATGGCGCAAGCCTTCGATGGTCTGGTCGTTTAGATTAATTCGCGTAACCGCGACATCTGACGGCAAAGATTCTTGATCAACGGAAAAACCGTGGTTTTGCGAGGTGATCTCAACTTTGCCAGATTCCAGATCCTTCACCGGCTGGTTGCCGCCGCGATGTCCAAATTTCAATTTAAAGGTTTTTCCGCCAAATGCCTGGCCCAAAATCTGATGGCCGAGGCAAATACCGAAAATGGGAATCCCGGTGTCAAGAAGCGTCTTTACTTCGCGGACGATGTAATTTAGCGCAGAGGGATCGCCGGGTCCGTTCGAAAGAAAAATCCCGGCGGGCTTGTGCTTTAACGCGTCGGCTGCGGACGCAGTCGCCGGCAAAACTTGCGTGGCAAACCCATGCTGCCGCAAACGGCGGAGAATGTTGTATTTCATCCCGTAATCAAATGCGACTATTGGAATGTCTGCCAGCGGCAGCGGTTTGCGAACATTGCGCGCGTCGGCATTTTTTATTCCGCGAATCAGGTCGAAAGCAGCGCTCTGTCCGTCCTTTTCATCCCAGCGAAAAGCGGCCGGATGAGTCACTTCTCTGACGTAATCCACGCCGGCGAAAACAAATTCCTTCGCACGGCTGACGGCGTCATCCTTGGAAATTTCCTCCGTGGAAATAAATCCGTTCAACGCACCGCGGACACGCAATTTTTTCGTCAGCGCCCGCGTGTCAATTCCCTGAATTCCTGGAATGCCGTTCTCCTCCAAGTATTTCTCCAGCGAATAATCTGCACGCCAGTTGCTCACGACCGGCGACAATTCGCGGATGACGAAACCTGCCGCGTGCGGTTTCCAGGATTCCACGTCCTGCGAGTTTACGCCGTAATTGCCGATGAGCGGGCAGGTCATCGTCACAATCTGACCTTTGTAGGACGGGTCGGTGAGGATTTCCTGATAACCCGTCATGGAAGTATTGAAGCATACTTCGCCGCATGCGGAGGCGCGCGGGCCAAAACCTTGTCCGTGAAAAACCGATCCGTCTTCAAGAGCGAGAATTGCCTTCATTAAATATGAGAAAATTTAGGCGAGAAGTCGGCCTGAAGCAAAATCTTTCAAGCACCTGCATGGCTGAAATTTTCTTGCCTCGCGCGTTTCAACGTTTAGCTTGTCCGGCGCGATTGGAAGCCAATGTAGCTCAGTGGTAGAGCAACGGTTTCGTAAACCGTCGGTCGTCAGTTCAATCCTGACCATTGGCTCCATTCTTAGCCGCTTGATTCGATTTTCATTCTGCCGGTTCCTTTATTGCTTGTGCGAATCATGCTTGACGCGGGCGGCGATTTTGTTTGGACTGTGGCCAAGATGAAAATGAATATATTTGCGGCGTTTGCGGGAATCGTCCTTGTTACCGCTGGTTGCGTCAACACGGTCAGCGGCACGAAGTCGCCCGCGATCTGGTTTGGCAGGGATTATCTTCAGAACCGTTACGAACGTCCGATAGACCAGGTTTATCAGGCGGCAGTCGCCGCCATCAAGACCGACGGCGTGCTGCTCACCGAATACATCCCGCACGACACCACCAATTCCACACTGTCGTTTTACGGCAAGGTCAACGACCGTAACGTCTGGGTTCGCGTCGAGGCTGTGGATCCGAAAATCACCGAGGTCACCGTGCAGGCGCGCACGAAATTCGGCGACACGGACATTGACGTGGCGCACGAGGTGGAAACCGAAATCGCCCTCCAATTACCTCGGTGAGCCGTAGGTTCGGCCGTATTTCAACCCGATGTTCTGTTCATAAACGCCCAGCGTCTTGTTTTCAGGCGCTTTGGACTGTCCTTTAAATTCCAATTTCAAGTGGTTTAACCGCGTTCGTGCTATTTCTGCGACCGGCATATCGGGAAACATTTCCACTATTTTCAACAGCGTTTCGCGCACTGTCTCGTAATCCGCGCCACCGTGGATTTGCAAATCCGCCAGCAGATTCAGCCAGTATGCCACCCGCTTGTGCGGCTGGTTGGGTTGCTCGACCATCTGCTTCAATTCCAGCGTCGCCAGGTCCAGCCGCTTGTAATGGCGGGCATAAATAATGGCGAGCTTCTCCCGTGTCTCCGTGTCGAGTGGATGCTGCTCCAGATGCTTCACTAAATCCGCTGCGAGCGTCTCAGGATTTGTTTCTTCGGGAATCAAATCCTCCATTGAATTGCGAAGGCCAAGATTTTTTGCGCCTTCCGGCACGAATACCGCACGGCGGTCGTGTGGCGCGAGCAGTTGTTTCACCGTCCCGTCCAGATGCGCGATACGCTGCGCCGCCGCGAGCGACAATCCCGTGTCCGGATATTTCGCGATGATTTTTTCCAGCGACACGCGCGCCGAATCGGAATCTTGAGCGAGTTTCAAATGCCAGTCGGCCATCTGCGTCCAAGCGGCGGCAACCTGCTTGTCCGGCGCGTCCGGAGAATTGCAAAAGTGGTCGAACGTGATTTCTGCGCCCTGCAAATCCTTCATGTCTTCCGCCTGGATGTTGGCAAGCAGCGTGACGCCTTCAAAATCATTTGGAAATTTTGCGAGCTGTTCGCGGACTGCGACGATGGCTTCGAGCGGCTTGTTCAATTTCCGTTTCGAGAGCGCGATTGAATAATACGGCTTCGGCTCGACTTCCTCGCTGCCACCGTCATACAAGCTCGCCAGCGGCTTGGCCAAGATTCCGGCAATGTGCGGCGTCCACATCACCGACATAATGATGCCCATGAAGACGATGAGAAACGGTCCATAAGGCCCCATTTGCGAGGCAAAGCGGATGCAAAAAATTACGAAGAAGATGGTGAACGCCGTTTTGAAAAGCAGCTTCGCCGGGTCTTCAGTGCGCTTAAATGCGCGGATCAAAATCCAGCCTATGGACGCGAGGCCGAAGATTAACAGGACTGCGTTTAGCACGGTTTGCAAGGTTCCGCTCATGACTGTTGTGCAACATTCATCCCGTTTGCCATTGCCTGCAAGCAAAATTCATCCGTAGCGAAACGGCCTGGACATCGCAAACGTGTTCGGCAAATGACGGATTTCGCGCACTTCAGCGTCCTTCAATAAAACTTCCACAATGTCGAAGCGGATTTTCACCGGCGGATTTTTCAGCAGCCGCAGATAATCCAGCGCACATTGCGAAAGCCGGCGGCGGCGTTCTGAATTGACCGCCGCTGCAGGCCTCGACCAGTTTTCCGACGAACGCGTTTTGACCTCCACAAAGCAAAGGCAGTCGGTATCGCGGAAGATCAAATCAATCTCGCCACGTGCGGAACGGAAATTGGCCGTGAGAAATTTCAGGCCGAGCTTTTGCAGGTGCTTTTTGGCCGCATGTTCCCCCAGTTCACCGCGCCGCAAATGCTCCGGCTTTTCCTTGCCGGCAAACCGCGCCTTGAGCTTTTCCAAAAGATTCATTTTCTTGGCCACAAATTTTCACAGATATAACACAGATGAAGCAAAGCGATTTGTTTCCGGTTTTTAAGAGATCTGTGTTTCATCTGTGTTCATCTGTGGCTAAAACAGTTTTGGCTCCGGCTGCTTGAGCGGTGCAAAGCTTTTCCTGTGTATCGGACACGCGCCGAATTGCGCGATTGCCGCCAGATGTTTCGCCGTGCCGTAGCCTTTGTGCTCCGCAAAACCGTATTCGGGAAACTGCGCGTGAAATCCCAGCATCAGCCGGTCGCGTGTGACCTTGGCCAGCACGCTCGCGGCGGCGATGGAATAACTCCGCGCGTCGCCCTTCACGATGGCCGTCTGCGGCACGCGCATGGTTTTTACCGGACGGCCGTCCACGAGCGCGTGCTGCGGCTGTGGATTCAATTGCGCCAGCGCGTCGTTCATTGCGTGATGCGTGGCCTGCAGGATGTTGATTTCGTCAATTGCCGCCGCGTCCACTTGGGCGATGGCAAATTCGATTTCTTCGCAGCCGGTGATGAATTGAAAATATTTTTCGCGCTGCGCGGCGGTGAGCTGCTTCGAATCGTTCAAGCCGGCGAGTCCGGCGGGCAAGCCCGTTTCCGCCCAACGCGACGGCAGGATGGCGGCTGCTGCTACCACGGGTCCGGCGAGCGGGCCGCGCCCGGCCTCATCCACGCCCGCGATGCGCGCGACGTTTTTTTGCCAAAGAACGCGCTCGAATTCAAAACGGTCGGAAAGTTTTGCGGACATTTTTTACAAAGTTTCAATCATTTCGCTGGAAATTATCGAAGAATTGACAAAACGGTTGCCCCAGCGTTTTTGGAAATCAGCCAGAAATCTTTGAGGCATCATTATTGCGGCAACGGAAGCGTCGTCAAATTTCCACGGAAAAACCGTTCGCCATTCTCTTTCATAATAGAAATTGCTGCTTTGTGAAGAATCTATTTCAGAATTCACTTCAACGATTCGATTCAAATCGCCACGCTTGACGTAGCTGCCGATCATCCGCAAATATTCATTAAGACTTTTGTTGAACGCCGAATCTTCTTTAATCGCTGGATCAATTACTTTGAATAAATCTTCTGCTCTCTTAAACAAGGGGTTTTCATAATGGACATAAAAAACCGGATTAAAATTGCCAGTGTTAATCGCCGCGTGTTTGAAAAACGCAATGCCAAACAGCCCGTAACGAACCATGTGTATCCGAAGATCTCTGAACGGTATGTCGCACATACAAGCAACAGAATAACCGTATCTTTTTTGCCCGCTATTCATGACAATCGTTTCAGATTGCTTGCCGACTTGGAGCAGATTTGATTGAAGTATTTCGTTCTGAATTCTGAAGGCGTCATCCCAAGATTTGTTATATCCCGTGAAATGCCAGAGAACTTTGGAACTAAATCTTTGCAAGACATCCGCCAAATCAATTTTTGGATTGGGCGTTGGAGCAGGCTGATTCATAATTTTTATTTGAGCCTAGCGCTTTTTGAAAAAGTTGTCGCCTCGATTTTTCAGCGCCGTCGGCGCGGCATATTTGTAAAACTGCCCACGCAAATGGATAAAGCCCCGTCAGGGGCGGCATATTCCGAAGATATCGCTCCTGACGGGGCTTAAATTGATTGGTCTGGATTCTACAAAGCCCGCACCTACGGCGCAAAACCGAATGTTGCGCCATGTTTTTTGCCGGAAGCGCATCGGACGGAGTCTTTTGGGAACGCCAAAAGCCTGGATTACGAGATGGGGTCGGGGTTTTGCACCGTGCAGCGGGCAAAAATGGCACTGCGGGCGGCTTTGTATGTCAGCCGACCGGTCTTCTGCGGTCGGTTTTGGCGTGTTTGGAGGCTCGGGAGGGGCAAAGGATACCGTTAATTCCATTTTTGAGCCTGTTTTAGGCGGAAACAGCCTATTTTCCATCATTTTTGCTCGTCCAGCGAACTTCGCAGGACGTTCCGCAATCATTGAGGGATGTCCCGCAATGGTTGGCGGACGTCCCGCAACGGTTGCGGAACGCCCCTCAATCGTTGGCGAACGTCCCTAGAACTTCGCGGGATGTTCCTCAATATCAGAGGGATATCCCTCAAAGTTGTAGGAATGTCCCCCGACGTTGGAGGAATAGCCCTTAATCTTGGCGGGATGCTATTATTTTCCAGTCTGATGCATTTTACGGCGCTGGGCATTCCTTTCTGGCTGGCGGTATGAACGGGTTGTTCGAGTTGGGCAGCCTTTTGGCTTGGACCGGAACCGGGAATTTCAGCCACAACGTCGTGACCGCCGGTTTGTGCAGCCAAATCCGTGTTTGCATAAAAATCTTTTTACTCTGCGTCGTCCGGGGTTACCTTGCCAGCATGAAAATCGAAGCATTGCACATCGGCATGAGCGTCCGCCATCCGCAATACGGCTTGGGAACGGTCAAGACGATTTCCGAGGTAACGGCGGAAATCCATTTCAACGACGGCAAACGTACGGTCGAGCCGAATGCCGCCGGACTGCAGCCTGCGGAGCCGCAAATGGCGGCGAGCGGTTTGGAAATGCCGCTGAAACAATTTGTGGAGCAAACTGTCGCCGATGCCGTGGAAAAGCTGGGCTTGGAAATGCCGGATTCAGTGGTGGGGAAACTGGGTTTGCGATGGAACGCGGGGAAGATGGTTTTGTATCCGGCGGACGCGTCGCTGCAGTCGAAGGAGGTTCCGCTGGAGACTTTCTTCCACAAAATCGTGATGGTGCGGAACAATCTGCGCGTGCTGGAGCAGAAGATCAACGCGCACGAAAAATTGTCCGATGGCGAAAAGGTCGAGATGCAGCAATACATCACGCGCTGTTACGGCTCGTTGACGACGTTCAATGTGTTGTTCAAGGATAAGGAAGATCAGTTTTAAGGAAGGATTGCCTCCGCCCGGGCTCTTTGAGTTTCCGGGATTATTCGGGAACAGGCCGCAGTCGGGGTGAAAGGCTGCCGATTAAGAAAAGCAAATCCGGCTATTCAATTATTGACCTTCACCGTCTCAAATTCGGAGGTCAGGATGCCGCTCGCGTCCCGCGTGACGACTGACAGCGTGTGCGGGCCGTTGGCCACCGTGGTCGTGTCCCACTTGATCGCATACGGTGCAGTTTGAATTTCCGAACCAATGTCCGCGCCGTCCACGCGAAATTGAACACCCGCCACGCCGATGCCGCCGCTGCGCTGCACGCTGGCCGAGAATGCGATTGTGCCCGCCACCGTCGCGCTGGCAGTTGGATCATTGATCACATTTGAAAACACCAGCTTCTCCGCTGGCAGTACCGTGCGGCAGATACGGAAACCGATTTCTTCGCTTTTGGTTTCCGGCCCCCATTGCCAATGGTTGGCGGACATTTCGTGATGACCGCCGTCATTCCAAAACGCGCCACCTTTCGCGATGCGCTGCCCGCCCGTCGCGGGACCGGTCGGATCAATCTGTAGAGTTGCCGGATAATTATTGCTGCTGGCCGTGTCGTAACGGTCATTGCACCACATCCACAGATTGCCGGTCATGTCATAAACGCCAAACGGATTTGGCCGCAACGCGCCCACATCGTGCGTCACACCCCCGCTGTTGCCGGCGGCGGAATTGCGGTTCTTCGCGCCATCGCTCCACGAATACAAGAAGCCGTTGGTGTTAAACTCATCGCCGTAAAACAGGAGCGTGGTTGTCCGCGCCCGCGTGACAAATTCATTTTCAGCCGAAGTGAGCAGACGATAGCCGTTCTTCGTAATATCCACCTCCCACGACTCCGAATACGCAGGCGTCAACCCTTCCTGTCGGCTCAAATCATTGCAATAGGCGACGCCCTCGTTCCACGACACCCGTTCGACGGGCAGATTGAGATCACCGGGCACCTGATGCTTGCTCGGATTGGTGCGACCGCCGATCGCCATGTATTGGCCTTGGGACAATTGCGTCGCACGCATCAAAAAATCGTAGGTGAACCGAACATCATGCACCGGCGTCGTCTGCGTCCAGACTTTACCGCCCAGCGCCTGGCCCATCGAGAAGGTTTGATCTTTGGAATGAATCAAAACCGTCGTGTTCGGATCTACGGCCAATACCTGCCGGGTAAGAAACATAATGATGAGCAAAAAACATTGGCTTCCCTTTGATGCGGTGCGGGCGATGGAGAGTGGATTCATATTGATTATGGTTGTTCGCGGCAATCTGTGCAGAACTTGTGCGGGAGTCAACTATTTCCAAATTTGAGAAAAATGGTGCGCGGTGCAGGGCTTGAACCTGCGACCCCTTGCGTGTGAAGCAAATGCTCTACCACTGAGCTAACCGCGCGTCCAAATCAGGAAGCCACAAAAAATTGAAAATTTCAATCCAAAAGACTTCGGTTGCGCAACTTTTTCATTATGGCGGAGTTTGAAAGAGGAAACGGTGAAACAACATTCTCCAAATCGGAAAGGATGATTATGCCTAAATTTTGCCTCATTTTAATCGCGACCTGCTGCTCGTTTGCCTTTGCTTGCCGAGCGCAGGATGCGACCAATGTTTTAAAAACTGAAATTGAAAATTGCGAGGCCCAAACTGGAACGGTCATTGTCAAGGGCTTTGGCGAGACCGGTTCGTTGACGACGGGTGCGGGTGTCATTTCCGTGCGATGCAAGGAATCCATTGATGTGGGTCATGGCCTCAAACAATACGGCATCGCCGTTGAACTTGCGGCGAATCCTCCCCGGGATTTTTTTATTGTAGATTACGATGAAATTGGCTCGCTGCTCAGCGGCATAGATTACCTTTCTCAAATTACTTACTCCGTGACCACGCTGCCAGCATTTGAAGCAAGCTTCACAACCCGCTCAGGCTTGCGGGTCGTTGCATTCAGCGCGGTGCGGCAGGGCGGCATCCACACATATCTGCAATTCGGCGATGCGCCGAGAATCTCGCTCGCATCCGACCAGCTGGCCCAATTTCAAAATCTCATAGTGCAAGCCAAAAACTCGCTCGACGCCTTGAAAAACAAATAATTTCATTTACGCAAAACCGAGTCGCGCTGCGACCATTCGGGATTTGAATTCGGAAAATCAAGGTTGTAATTCAGCCCGCGGCTTTCCGGTCGCTTCAATGCACAGTTGACGATCAATTCGGCCACGGTTGCGATGTTTCGCAGTTCCAGCAGGTCGCCTGTCACGATAAAATTCCAATAGTAGTCGTGAATCTCCTCCTGCAAATTGGCGATGCGTTTTTGCGCGCGCTGCAATCGCTTGTTCGTCCGCACAATGCCGACGTAATCCCACATCAGCCGCCGGATTTCATCCCAGTTGTGCGACACGACGACAAGTTCATCCGCGTTCGTTGCGTTGCCGGACTGCCACAGCGGAATTTTTGCGTCAATTTTCTCCAGCGGAACGGAAAGAATCTTCTCAGCCGCACGGTGTGCGCAGACCAACGCTTCCAAAAGCGAATTGCTTGCGAGCCTGTTTGCGCCGTGCAAGCCGGTACAGGCGACTTCGCCGACGGCAAAAAGTCCTGAGATGTCCGTCTCGCCATCGACATTCGTGACCACGCCACCACATTGATAATGCGCCGCCGGCACGACGGGTATTGGCTCCTTCGTGATGTCGATGCCATAACGCAGGCACGTCTGGTAAATGTTCGGAAATCGTTCGATGATAAATTTCGCCGGCTTATGTGTGATGTCCAGAAGCACGCAGTCCGCGCCAGATTTTTTCATCTCGCTGTCAATCGCCCGTGCCACAATGTCGCGTGGTGCGAGCGATTTCATCGCGTGACAGCCGTCCATAAACTCGCGTCCGTCGAGCGATTTCAAAACGCCGCCTTCACCTCGAACAGCCTCGGAAATCAAAAATGATTTTGCCTTCGGATGATAAAGGCATGTCGGATGAAATTGTACGAATTCCATGTTCGCGATGCTGGCACCCGCGCGATATGCCATCGCCACGCCGTCGCCCGTTGCAATGTCGGGATTCGTCGTGTAAAGGTAAACTTTTCCACAGCCTCCCGTAGCCAGCAGCGTCACCGATGCGGAAAACGTTTCCACTCGGGAATTGTTTTTGTCAAAAACATAAGCACCGAGACAGCGATTGCCGTCTTTTAAGCCGACTTTCCGGCTCGTGATCAAATCAATAGCCAGATGATTTTCAAAAATTGAAATATTTGGCTGCCGTGAAATCGCATTGAGCAGCGCGCTTTCGATTTCATGACCGGTCACGTCCTTTGCATGGAGGATGCGCCGTTTGGAATGGCCGCCTTCGCGGCCAAGATCAAGCTCCTTTCCGCCATCTTCATTGGGAGCGTCGCGCTCGGAAAATTTCATTCCCAGATTGATCAATTCCTGAATCCGCGCCGGACCTTCCTCAACAATCGTTCGGACGATTTTTTCTTTGCACAGTCCCGCACCCGATGTAAGCGTGTCGCGCACATGCAGCTCGAATGAATCCTCCTTGCTCGTCACCGACGCGATGCCTCCTTGCGCATAATTGGTGTTCGACTCCGCGCGATCTTTTTTAGTAACGATGGCCACACGACCACGCGGCGCAACCGACAATGCAAACGTCAAGCCGGCGATGCCGCTGCCGAGAACGAGGTAGTCGAATTGTTTCATGTCAAAGTTGCGCGTTGTCAATGAGTCGCGTTTTGCCGATTGAAACCGCCAGCGCCATCTGCGCTCCGCTCGAAACTTTTGAGACCGGCGACAATGTGTCCGGCTCGAAAAACTCAATATAATCCAATCGCGCGTCAGGTTCGCTTTCAATAAACTTTTTCAAATCTGCCTTCAATTTTGCTGCTGAAACAGATTTCATTTTTTTAACAATCGCTTGCGCCGTTTGAATCGAACTCCAAAGAACGGTTGCCTGATGCCGTAAATCGCCGACAAGATATTTGTTGCGCGAACTCATGGCCAAGCCGTCCGTTTCGCGCAATGTCGGCGCGATGATGATTTTCAATGGAAAATTCAAATCTGCCACCATGCGTTTGATGACCGCTGTTTGCTGAAAATCTTTCTGCCCGAAGATTGACACGTCCGGCAGCACAAGGTTGAACAGCTTCGCCACCACCGTCGTGACGCCGCGAAAATGAGTCGGTCGCGTAATGCCTTCCATCGGAAACGACAAATTTTCCTCGACGACATAGGTGCTGTAATTGGCTGCTGCCCTGCCGGCATACATTTCGGCATCCTTAGGTGTGAACACCGCATCCACGCCCGCTTCGCGGCAGAGTTTTAAATCTCGCTGCAAGTCGCGCGGATAATTTGCGAGGTCTTCCGTCGGTGCGAACTGGGTCGGATTGACATAAATGCTCACGACCACTTTGCCGTTGTTGCCGACGGCCTGCCGCGCACGTTTTACAAGACTCAAATGGCCGGCGTGCAGATAGCCCATTGTCGGCACAAAGCCGATTCGCGTGCCAGCGCGCCGCCACTTTTTGGCGAGCCGTTGCATCGCTGCGATGGAACAAACGATTTGCATGAAGGGAATTTAACTGTGTAGCACAAAACAAACAAGCCGCGCGGATTGCTCCACGCGGCTTGTCTAAACAGAGTGATTTTTTAACGGCGTGCGGCAAAATTCAGCGGTGAACTTTGCGGCATTTCGT
>Ga0302265_1000488_pt1 | contig 26377 bp, 16 predicted proteins | sample III_Bog_E1_1_FD_194556 | JGI IMG/M metagenome (GOLD analysis project Ga0302265, IMG submission 194556) | Peat permafrost microbial communities from Stordalen Mire near Abisko, Sweden - III_Bog_E1_1 | ecosystem: Environmental > Terrestrial > Soil > Wetlands > Peat | place: Sweden: Abisko...
TGCTGGGGTTTTGATGCTTGCAGCAGGTTTTCGGATGCTTGGCGCAGATTATCCGATGCTTACCGCAGTTTATTTTCTGCTTGGCGTAGGTTTTGAAGTGCTTGATGCAAAAAGATAGGGTGAAACTCCTGTCAAGTGGCCTTTCCCATTTTTCTTCCTCTTTTTTCGTGCTTCATCTGACCAACTGGCAGCGGCCATGGCTTTGGCTCGATTACGGCGTAATTCCCGTTGCCATTCAGGGATTGCCGAATTTATCCAATTGCGGAAATTGTGTGTGTAATCTGAATCAATGTTAAATTTCTTTTTTCGGTTATCGGCGATGGCCTGATCTATTTCTTCTTTTGTTGCTTTCCAACCAGCATAAGACCCGTGTTTATGTAAATTATCGCGCAGATACAAACGATAGAATTTGAATCGGTCTTCAATTCTTTTCTTTGGCATAGCCCAGCGCAGCATTTCTTCAAACCCAATCTCGCCAATTATTTTTCGCGGCCTAGCCATTTTGTTCGCGTTTCTTTTTTAATGCCGTTGCACCAGCAAGCGCGCGCGTGCGCCGGATGCTGTTTTCATTTTGTGAATACCACCGTAAAAAATGTGACGCCCAATTTGGGTATTTCCATTTGTCAAATTGCCGTTCTCTGTCTTTCGCGATGCACTTGGCAATTTCTTCGTCGCTGGGAACTGGCGTAGATTCAATTGAAATGTGAAATCCATCTGGATTATTTTTCATGTGATGGTCAACGCGAATGAGTTGGCGCAAATACTCACGATAAAATTTCATCCTGTCTGGAACCCGTCGGGCGGGCATCATCAGTTTCAAAAATTCATCAAGACTTACGGGATATGATTTTGGTTTTGGAAGCGAGTCATCTTTTGCCTTGGCACGGGCATACATGGCGAGCAAATCAATTTTTTTGTTTCTGGCTTCTTCGCTTTTTTCCCACAATTCAATTGCTTGGTTTGCGAAAGCCAGAGCGGTTTCTCGATTTATCAGTTTCCCGGCGGCAATCGTCGCCGCCAATTTGACGATTTCGGAAGTTGGCGGAACTTGACTGGAAACTTCATTGCGAAATTTCCGCATTTCTGTCATCTCCGCAATAGTTTTTCCAAGAGCGGTAGTTTTTTCAGGTTTTGACTTTTTGCTATTGATGCCGACAGAAAAGTGCTAAATTCGCCGCAAGTAAAGGGAAAACCGATTATGCCCAAAGCCATTGATTTGAGACTGAAAGGCGTCAGCTTTGAACAAGCCGCCAAGCGCATCCTCGCCGCGCCGCCCATCAAGAAATCCAAGCCCAAAAAGGCCGTCAAAAATCCGCGTCTCAATTAGCCCACTTCCGCCCGCATAAACATTCGGTTTTCCAAACTATCTGCCTACGTCAAAGGCCTACTCCCGGCGGGTTCATGTACCCAGAACTGGTGACTCGTAACCATCCGCGGATTGAGTATGCTGATGACGTTGGAAGTAGTGACTCCAACTAAAACTTTAAGTGTGTTGTTCCCAAGGAGGCCGGAGTAGTGTCCGGCCTCTTTGTTTTTCCAGCAGGGCTGTTCTAGGAACCAGCCCGCAATTGAAACTGCCCCGTTTCCCGCGCCCTCTTCGCGCATGGCGCAAAAGGTTTCCCCCCCAAACCGTCTGCCCTCCTCGACACCCGCGTCGTTTATTGCGGCGACAATCTGGAATCACTCGCCAAGCTGCCCGCCGCCTGCGTGGATTTGATCTGCCTCGCCCCGCCCAAATCCCAACGGGATTAAATCATCCAGCCCGGGGTTGCGCGGAACGAGCTACCCTGGGTGAACCGAAATCAAATTCATCAACTCTGAAAGAGTTGTATTAATCCCACACATATCCCGAACCTCAGCGCGCGCGCCTGGCTCGCCCGGAATTGACGCCGCCCCGTTTCCCGCGCACACTTCGCGCATGGCAAAAAAGGCCGCTGCGAAACCAACCGCCGCTTCACCCCGGCTGAAATCTTCTTCCCTCCTCGACACCCGCGTCGTCTATTGCGGCGACAATCTGGAATCGCTCGCCAAGCTGCCGGATGCCTGTGTGGATTTGATCTACATCGACCCGCCCTTCAACTCCAATCGCAACTATGAAGCCTTTTGGGGTGAGACCAAGGAGAAGCGCGCCTTTGAAGACCGCCACGAGAACACCAAGGCCTACATTGACTATATGCGCCCGCGCTGCGTGCAACTCGCCCGCGTCCTCAAAAAGACCGGCAGCTTTTATTACCACTGCGACTCGCACGCCAGCCACTACGTCAAGGTCATGCTTGATGGTCTTCTTGGTGAAAATAATTTTCAGAACGAAATCATCTGGAAGAGAACCAGCAGCCACAGTGATGCAAAACGTAAATTTGGTGACCAAAGTGATTCAATTATGTTTTACACGGGTGGCGACGCTAAATATACGTTCAATCCGCTTTACCAACCCTATTCTCAAGAATATATCAAATCACATTACAGCAATGTTGACGCCGATGGCCGTCAATACACCACTCGTGATTTGAGAAGTCCATCTCCAAGGCCAAATCTGACTTATGAATATAAGGGTTACAAACCACATCCCAATGGCTGGTCAATCTCTCGCGAAGTGATGGAAAAATTGGATGCCGAAGGAAAGCTTTATTTCCCGAAGGATCAAGACGGCAGAATCCGAATCAAAAATTATTTGGATGAAATGCCCGGCACACTCTTTGGCAATGTTTGGGATGACATTGAACCTCTGAACTCACAAGCTGCCGAACGTCTTGGTTATCCAACGCAAAAGCCGCTCGCACTTTTGGAGCGAATGATTAAAGCCAGCAGCAACGAGAACGACATTGTGTTAGATGCGTTCTGCGGTTGCGGCACGGCGCTCGTCGCGGCGCAGAATTTGAAACGCCAGTGGATTGGCATTGATATTTCGCCCACCGCCTGTCGCGTCATGGCTAAACGCCTGCGCGACGTTTGCGGCTTGCCGGAAAGCGAACCGCTCTGGCGCGCCGGACGCGGCTTCGTCGTCCGCGACCTGCCGTGGACGGTGGAGAAGCTGCGCGTCATCCCGCCGTTTGAATTTGAGAACTGGGCCGTCATCGCCCTCGGCGGCATCCCCAACAAAGTGCAGGTCGGCGACATGGGCATTGATGGTCGCATCTTCCCTGTGAGCGCCAATGCCACGCCGCGCAAAAAACAGGAAGGCGAACTCTTGCTGCAAGAACGCTGGTATCCGATTCAGGTAAAACAAAAAGACAAGGCCGGTCGCCCGGACATTGACGCGTTCGAGGCCGTGATGATGCGCGAGGATTGCGAGAAAGGTTTCTTCATCTCGTTCGATTTCAGTTCGGATGCGTTGACGGAGATTGACGCGTTCTTCAAGCGCAGCCACAAAGTCATCGTTGCCCTGACCGTGCAGGAAATCTTGGACGAGCAGATTGCGAGGAAGCTGGCATGACAGCAGACGAATTTGTCAAAATTGTCCGAAAAGGTTCTGATAAACTTCGAGTTGACGAAATAATTATCAATACCGGTAGCCAAGAATTGCGCGGCAAGGGAATGCTTTACATTAATCGCAAGAAAATCGAAGTCGAAGTCACCATCAGTAAAGACGAACCGGACAAAGGAGAAAAGCTTCCCGAAGTTCGGACTGGTGTTTACACTAAGAGGGATAATTGGAAATTGGCTGGGCTTATTGAGGATACTTTGAGGTTCAAATGTGAGCATATACATCCAATTGGAAGTAGGCAATGGCTGTGGCCTGGGAACATTACAAGATGCACAATAGATATTCATCCAATTGATCTTATTCCAACGGGTTGGGAGGCGGGCACGCGCAAAGAGCGCAAAGAATTTTTGGAACAAAATAAAATGCCGCCGACCGGCTTCGGTTTAGATAAGACAGAAGACAATGTGTCATTTTACGCTACGCTCCTCGAATATCCTCTTAATACGTTGAGTTGGGGTAAAGAAATCAAAGGTGAAACCGAATACTTTGATTTTGTTTTAACTAAATCAGAGGACACTTCTGACCTGCATGTTTCTCTTGAATCGAAAAAAGAATATACTTCCCAAGGAGAGGAAAAAGATTGGAAAAGGTTTTATGCCTTTATGAATGCACTTGCACTTGTAAATGGCACGAATGCTTGGCCGTATCGCATCCAATATTGGCGTGCGGGACAAAAACTCATAGACCGCGTTACTGCAGCAAAACGTCTCGCAAAAACAATCCATGCTCCATTTCCTAAAACTCTGGCATTTAATGCAAAGACAGGCTCAATTAATTGGGATTTTCCAGACACCATCAAATTGATAACAAAATTCTTTGAAACCGAATCTACGTTAAGCGAAGAAGTGGCCTATCTTATGTTCTTATTTCGTCAGGCAGGAAGCAAAGGAGTCCATCGTGATATTACAACGCTAACTCTATGCGTTCTGTTTGAAAATGTAGTGAGGCATATTTTTAAAGAGTTGAAGCTGGAAGAAAAGGCTCGAATCGAAAATCCACTTTATAATTCTTTTGAGCAGGCAAAGAAAACTGTCCTTGGACAGATGGATTCAAAGCTTTTGGAAAGTGACGACGGATATAAACGTGTTCAATCAGTGATCCGAACTTCGGAAGTATTTAATGCAGAGCGCATGTTTGAAGCAATAATCAGTCATTTTGGCCTTCAATGGAAAGATGACATGGAACTTGTTCTCAAAGCATGGCGACGCGCACGCAATCCTTCTGTTCATCAATCAAAATATGCAACACGCTCCGAGGATGATTTGAAAGAAATCAGTCTGGCTGAATCTCGTATTGCCGGAGCAATTAATATTTTGCTGTTAAAACTTTTTGGATATTCGGGCTACATTCGACATTCTGCTTTTGAGGATGGATATAGACAAATTTGATTCACGACCACCCTCATCCCGGCCTTCTCCCCAAGGAGAAGGAGAAACGTGCTCCGTCGCCTTGAAAATTTGCGCCAATTCCTGCAATTCGTGTCAAAGTTTTTTGAATTTCCACACATAGCCGGCGGCTTTCGCGGCCGGAAGTAACCGCCGGACGCCGTTCCGGCAGCAGATTATGGCGTCTGCCGCTGACCGTTCAGGAAATCCTCGACGAGCATATGGCCAAGAAGATAGTCTAAAAATAAAAAATGGGCCGGTTGCCAAAAATCAAATCTCCCATGTCACTGGACGAGTGGCTCCGCCGGGTGTTGCGTAAAAAAAGGCCGGAAGACCGGATGAAAATCTTTCGGGAGTGGCGGCGGTTAAATTTAAGATTAAATTTAAAAAAAGAGCCGACAGATGAACAAATTGAGGAAGAGATAAAACTATTTCGGGAACATGACGCCTTAAATTATCCCTTTGGTTTGGCGGATTCGTTAAGTGATTTCGTTGCGGTTTATCATCAGGCAAATCGCCTTAAAAAGGCGCAACGCGCGGCCACCGTCCGTTGGGCAACATCGACCGGTGGCGGTTCGTAAAAATTTCCAAAAAAAGTCCTTGGTGCATTTTTCGGCGCTTCACTTTTGCACCAAGCATCGGTAAATCTGCGTCAAGCATCGGGCTAATCAGCTCTTGTTATTGAGGACTTGCGCATTTACTTGCGCCAAGCATCAAGAATTCTGCGGCAAGCATCCAATTCTCCCTTCGGAAGTCCAGTTTTCCATTTTTCCCCATGTTATTTTAATCATGTCCGGAATGCCATGAGCATGACCATCAAACAATTAACCATGAAATAACATGACATTGATTCTCGTCAATTCCTCGGCCATCCGCGCCGTGGGCTATGATGGTTACACGCTGACCGTCGAGTTCCACACCGGACGCATTTACGACCATCCCGGCGTGCCCTATTCGGTTTATGCCGGATTTATGAACGCCTCGTCCATGGGCGCATATTACAACCGCCATATTCGGGGACGCTACTAGTGAGGTTGCCATGCATGCACAAAAAACAACGTCCATATCGCCGGCAAAACTCGCCGCCAACCGTCGGAACGCCCGGAAATCCACCGGCCCCAAAACGCCGCAGGGCCGGGCCATATCTAAAATGAACGCACTTAAACACGGCATCCTGTCCAAAGCAGCGGTGGTGCGTGGCCGGTGTCTCAAGGAAGATGACCGGGAATTTGCAGCCTTGCACCAACGGCTGTGCGCGGATTTGAAGCCCGTCGGCCTGCTGGAGGAAATGCTGGTGGACCAGATTGTGACCGCGCACTGGCGGTTGCGCCGGGCGTTGAAAGCGGAGACGGGCGAAATCGCCTTGAACGTGGATGCGGGGCAGTGGGATCGTAAACATCAGAATCCTGTGCTGGATCGCCAGCGATGGGAAGCGCATGGGGATCCGGTGTATGACATGGAAAATTCGGTTTTGGGGAATTTTATCATTGGAAATAAATTGAAGCAGATCCGCTCCCTGGTCGAACAGGAAGGCGAATTGAATGAAGCCGCCGTCCGTTTGGCGTATTTCCACGGTGAACCGAACCGCCTGTCGGAAGAACTGGAAAAAATACGTTCAAGGTGGCAGCAGAATTCCGAAGGTTTGGAATTGTCGGCGTTGCGTGGCAGACAGCAAGCGGAGGTCTTGGCTTATATTGACAAACGTTTGGAGTTCATTTCATGGCACAATCCTGAATGTGAGGAGCATGAAGACGGGGTTGAGGCGGCGCGGCAGGCGGCGGCGGTGCTGCCATCCCCCGAGGTGTTGGATAAAATCATGCGTTATGAGACGAAGCTGGAGCGTCAGTTATATCGTGCCATGAACCAATTGGAACGGTTGCAACGGAGGCGGCTGGGCGAGGCGGTGCCGCCGCCGGTGATAATGATGGTCTCGCCTTGACTATAAATCCATTTTTGCCAAACGAACCCATCTTGAAAACCCGAGAAAAGCTGATAACGGTGAGATTTGAAGCGATTTTTTGCCCGGACATAAATTGCGCTGCTAGACTGAAACGAACCCAGTCAAACCAGTGTTTTGCCATGATTCGAAACCGGCATCGGGCAAGGTGGCATGAAATTGTATCGCTGCCTTTCCGATAACTTGTTATTTTTATTTGCATGATTCTGACGCCTGACGAACTTCGCAGTCTGGTCGAGCTGACCCATCAATCCCCGCATACGCTGCTCGGTATGCACCCGCTCGGGGACAAGTCAGGCGTGGTGGCTCGCGCGCTCCTGCCCGACGCCAAAAAAGTCGAAGTCCAGCCCGTGCATGAAAAGGACAAGCCCAAGTTTGAACTCACGCGCATTCCGAACACCGATATTTTTGAAGGCGTCACCCGACTGGCGAATTCCGTTTACGCTTACGACCTCGTCGTCACGGATAAATCTGGAAAAACCCGCCGCACGCGCGACGCTTATTCCTTTTTGCCCACGCTCGGCGAATCTGATTTGTTTTTGTTCGGCAAGGGCGACGAGCGGAAAATTTACGACAAACTCGGCGCGCAATTGCGCACGATTGACGGTGTTCATGGCACGAGCTTCGCGGTGTGGGCGCCGAACGCGCAGCGCGTCAGCGTCGTCGGCGATTTCAACCAATGGGACGGGCGCTTTCACGCGCTGCGTCTGCTCGGTGCATCCGGCGTCTGGGAGATTTTCATTCCCGGCGTGGGGCCGGGCGCGCATTACAAATTCGAGATCCGCGACGCGCATGGCCATATCAAATTGAACACCGATCCCTTCGGCTTTTTCTTCGAGGTCGCGCCCAAGCAGGCGGCGATCGTCTGGGAAACCAAAAATTTCAAGTGGAGCGACGATGCGTGGCTTAAAAAACGGCGCGAACGTGATGCGCTGCGTTCGCCGATGAGCGTCTATGAGATGCACGTCGGCTCGTGGCAGAAAAAAACCGCGACCGAATCGTGGAGTTACCGCGAACTCGCGAAGCCGCTCGTCGAATATGTCACGCGTCTTGGCTTCACGCACATTGAATTCATGCCCGTGGCCGAGCACGCGTTTTATCCGTCGTGGGGCTATCAGGTCACCGGCTTTTACGCGCCGACCAGCCGCTTCGGCACGCCGGAGGATTTTCAATTTCTCGTCAACGCGCTGCACGCGGCCGGCATCGGCGTCATCGTGGACTGGGTGCCCGCACATTTTCCGCGCGACGAATGGGCGCTTGCCAAGTTCGACGGCACCGCGCTCTTCGAGCACGAAGACCCCCGCAAAGGCGCGCATCAGGACTGGGGCACGCTGATTTTTAATTTTGGCCGCAACGAGGTCTCCAACTTTCTCGTCGCCAACGCGCTGTTCTGGTGCGAGCGCTTTCACATTGACGGCCTGCGCGTGGACGCCGTCGCCTCGATGCTTTACCTCGATTATTCGCGCAAATCCGGCGAATGGATTCCCAATCAATTCGGCGGCCGCGAAAATCTCGAGGCGATCGAGTTCCTGAAAAAATTCAACCACATCACGCACACGGAATTTCCCGGCGTGATGACCATCGCCGAGGAATCCACCGCGTGGCCGCAGGTCACGCGCCCGCCTTACCTCGGCGGCCTCGGTTTTTCTTTCAAGTGGAACATGGGCTGGATGCACGATACGCTCGGCTATTTCAAACACGAACCGATCCATCGCAAATATCATCAGAACGACCTCACGTTCGCGATGCTCTATCATCATAACGAAAATTTCGTGCTGCCGCTTTCGCACGATGAAGTCGTCCACGGCAAAGGCTCGCTCATCACGCGGATGCCCGGCGACGACTGGCAGAAATTTGCCAATCTCCGCACACTGCTCGCCTATCAATGGCTGTTTCCTGGTAAAAAATTGTTATTCATGGGCGGTGAATTTGGCCAGACGAAAGAATGGAACGAAAATGCGCAACTCGACTGGTGGCTGCTGGACGCCGGCCCGTTCCATCGCGGTGCGCAGAAATTTGTCGCGGACTTGAACGCGCTCTACAAAAAATCGCCCGCCTTCTGGCAAGGCGATTACGACCACGCGGGTTTCAATTGGATTGATTGCAACGACCGGGAAAATAGCGTGTTGTCATTCCTGCGCCAGACGGCGGATGGTAAAAATCATTCGGTGGTCATCCTGAATCTAACACCCGTGCCGCGCCCGCATTATCGCATCGGCCTGCCGTGCGGCGGCCGATGGAAGGAAGCCTTGAACAGCGATGCGCAAATCTACGGTGGCAGCAACCAGGGAAATTTCGGCGGCGTCACGGCGCAAAACGCCCCCGTCCACAGCCAGCAATTTTCGGCGGAATTTAATTTGCCGCCGTTGAGCGTCCTCGTCTTTCAGGCGGAAAACTGAAAATGGATTTCAATATGCCTGGCGCTGCCTGACGACCTCATGACCAAAATCCGTCAGGACTTTTCAGTTTTCCAAATCCGTGTTTATCTGTGTGCATCTGTGGTTTATTTTCTCCGCTCATGAAACTGATTTCGTGGAACGTCAACGGCCTGCGCGCCGTGCTGAAGAAAAACTTTCTGGAGTTTCTCGATGCTGAGAAGCCGGACATTCTTTGCCTGCAAGAAATTAAATGCATGTCGGATCAAGTCGAACAACTTTGGCCAGCAACTTACACGACTTATTGGAACAGCGCGGAAAAGAAAGGTTATTCCGGCACGGCGATTTTCACCAAGGAACGTCCGCTCAAAGTTGCGCCGCACATTGGCATTGCCGAGCACGACAAGGAAGGCCGCGTGCTCACCGCCGAGTATAAAGATTTTTTTCTGGTCAATGTTTACACGCCAAATTCCAAGCGCGAACTGGAGCGGCTACCGTATCGCCAGGTGTGGGACAAAGATTTTCTCGCCTACCTGAAAAAACTGGAAAAGAAAAAGCCCGTCATTTTCTGCGGCGACCTCAATGTGGCGCACACGGAAATTGATCTCGCGAATCCCAAAGCCAATGTGCGCAATCACGGTTTCACCATCGAGGAACGCAATGGGTTCAGCGCGTTCGTGAACGCCGGCTTCGTGGACACCTTCCGCGAATTTGAAAAGGGCGGGGGACATTACAGTTGGTGGAGTCCGATGAGCGGCGCGCGGTCGCGGAACGTCGGCTGGCGCATTGATTATTTTCTCATCTCGCAATCGCTGCGCCCGCGTTTGAAGCAAGCCAGCATCCAGCCGCAAATCATGGGCAGCGATCATTGCCCCGTCGGCATCGAGCTGGCCTGATTATTTTGAAACCTGCCGGCGGCGGAGCCATTCTTCGCCCAGTTCGTTCAGCGTCTTCGCCTTGAGGATGCGTTCGGCCAGCGGAAACACGATGCGTTCTTCCTTGTCGAAATGTTTGCGCGAGGCGGCGATGGCATTGAGCAGAATTTTTTTGGCAACCTTGAGCGTGCGCGCCTTTTGCACCGTGGCCAAAGCGCCTTCGATATGTTCGTGCTCGGCGTGAAAAGTTTCCTTCTGTCCCATCTGGTCGAAATAAGGTTCCAGTGGCTCGATGAACAGATCGTCTTCGGTCTTGGAATGCGGTCCGTGCAACTTTTCCACCAGCGTGGCGAGACCTTTGATTTCCGCCAAAGTTTTCACGCGCGGCGCGGCGACTTCGATGTGGTCGAACAAATTGTGGAAGACCGCGTGTTCCGCGCGCAGGACGTCGGTAATTTTCATGGTGTCAGTCGGTTGCTATCTGCCGATAACATTCACCAGATAGCGTGCTATGACCAACCATTTTTTGCCAATCGCTTGCCTTAAGCTGTGTAATTTTCCATCCCCGCGCATGAACAAACCGGATTGCGATCGCCGAAGACATTGTCCACGCGGCTGACGTGCGGCCAGAATTTGTAGTCGTGCAAACTCTTCGCCGGGAACGCCGCCTGTTCGCGGCCGTAAGGACGATTCCAAGTGTCGCTGGCGATCTGATCCGCCGTGTGCGGCGCGTTTTTCAATAAATTATTTTTCGCGTCGGCGGAACCGTTTTCAATCGCCGTCATTTCCGCGTGGATGGAAATCATCGCGTCGCAGAAACGGTCGAGTTCATATTTCGATTCGCTCTCGGTTGGCTCGACCATGAGCGTGCCGGCGACGGGCCACGAAAGCGTCGGCGCGTGGAAACCATAATCCATCAGGCGTTTCGCCACATCCTCGGCGGTCGTTTTGTGGAACGCGCGCAGATCTAAAATACATTCGTGCGCCACGAGGCCATTGCTGCGGTAGAGCGTTGGAAAATATTTTTCCAGACGCGCGGCGATGTAATTCGCGTTGAGGATGGCGAACTTCGTCGCCTCGGTCAGTCCATCCGCGCCCATCATCGTGATATACATCCACGAAATCGTGAGGATGCTCGCGCTGCCCCACGGCGCGGCGCTGACCGGGCCAATGTGCTGCTTGGAATGATCCATGTCTTCTAGCCGCGACGTGAACACCGGATGGCTGGGCAGAAAGTGGACGAGATGTTTCGCCACACCGATCGGCCCTACGCCGGGTCCGCCGCCGCCGTGCGGAATGCAGAACGTCTTGTGCAGATTCAGATGGCAGACGTCCGCGCCGATGAATCCCGGCGAAGTCAGACCGACTTGCGCGTTCATGTTCGCGCCGTCCATGTAAACTTGTCCGCCGTTCGTGTGGATGATTTCGCAAATTTCGCGGATGGTTTCCTCGAACACGCCGTGCGTGCTCGGATAAGTGATCATCAGGCACGACAAATCATTTTTGTGCGCCTCGGCCTTGGCTTTCAAATCGGCGACGTCAATGTTCCCATTCGGGTCGCACGCGACCGCGACGACTTTCATGCCCGCCATCACGGCACTGGCGGGATTGGTGCCGTGCGCGGAAGTCGGGATGAGGCAGACGTTACGATGCGCCTCGCCGCGCGATTCGTGGTACGCGCGGATGACGAGCAGCCCGGCGTATTCGCCCTGCGAACCGGCGTTGGGCTGCAAGGAAATTCCCGCGAAGCCCGTGATTTCCGCCAGCCAGTCTTCGAGGTTCTGGAAAAGGATCTGGTAGCCGCGCGCTTGTGCCAGCGGCGCGAACGGATGGATCTTTGCAAACTCCGGCCACGACACGGGAAACATTTCCGCGGCGGCGTTCAGCTTCATCGTGCAGGAGCCGAGCGGAATCATCGAGGCCGTGAGCGAAAGGTCGCGCGATTCGAGCCGCTTGATGTAGCGGAGCATCTCGGTCTCGCTGTGGTAGCGGTTGAAGACGGAGTGCTGGAGGAACGGCGAAGTGCGGCTGCAATAATTCGGAAATTCAACTTTCGTCTGAACAGCAAATGCTTCAGGCGAAAAATTCTCGTCGGCAGATTTCTTAACTCCATGTCCTTTCTCTCGCGCGATTAGAAAAATTTGAAACAGGATTTCAAGATCACGGCTGTTGACTGTTTCATCCAAAGCAATACCAACTCTGTCTTCATCAAGAAGGCGGAGATTAACCCCATGTTTTTCAGCAATCGCTAAAATATCTTTTGCTGAACCGGAATAACTACCCACAACAAGCGTATCAAAATATGGTTTTTCTTCCCAAACGTGATGGCATCCGCCCATTGCTTTTAATCCTGCGGCGAGAATTTTGGTAAAAACATGAACGCGCTCCGCAATTTTCTTCAAACCTTCCGCGCCGTGATAGCACGCGTAAAGCGACGCCATGTTTGCCAGCAGCGCCTGCGCGGTGCAGATGTTGCTCGTGGCTTTTTCGCGGCGGATGTGCTGCTCGCGCGTGCCGAGCGCGAGGCGCAGCGCGGGTTTGCCGCGAGTATCCTTGGAGACGCCTACAATGCGACCGGGCATCTGGCGCTTGAATTCGTCACGCGTGGCGAAGAACGCGGCGTGCGGGCCGCCGTAGCCCAGCGGCACACCGAAGCGTTGCGCGCTGCCGACCGCGATGTCCGCGCCGAATTCGCCGGGCGGCTTGATGTGCGTGAGCGCGAGCAAATCGGTGGCGACCGTGACCATCGCGCCGGCGGCATGTGCTTTTTCCGCGAAGCCGGAGAAATCGTGGATCGCGCCGAAGGTGTCGGGGTATTGCACGAGCGCGCCGAAAACTTTTTCGCTGAACGAAAAACTTTCGTGATTGCCGACGACGATTTCGATTGCCAGTGCCTCGGCGCGGGCGCGTACGACCTCGATTGTCTGCGGATGGCAGTCCTCCGACACAAAAAAAACGTTTCGCCCGTCCTTCAAACGGTGCGTCATCGTCATCGCTTCGGCGGCGGCGGTCGCCTCGTCCAGCATTGAGGCGTTGGCGATGTCGAGCGCGGTGAGTTCGCTCACCATCGTCTGAAAATTCAAAAGCGCTTCGAGGCGGCCTTGCGAGATTTCAGCCTGATACGGCGTGTATTGCGTATACCAGCCCGGATTTTCCAGCACGTTGCGCTGGATGACCGGTGGCGTGATGGTGTCGTAATAACCTTGGCCGATGAACGATCGGAAAACTTTGTTCTCGCTCGAAATTATTTTGAGTTCGGCGAGCGCTTCAGATTCACTGCGCGGCGCGGGCAGGTTCAACGACTTTTCCGCGCGGATTTTTTTCGGGACAGCGGCGGCGATGAGTTCGTCCAAATTTTTATGGCCGAGCCGCGTGAGCATCTCGGCGCTTTCGGCGGCGTCGGGGCCGATGTGGCGGCGGACAAATTGGTCGGGATGCGCGATGGTCTTTGCAGTCAAATCCATCCAAAGAAATTAAAGTTCGCCTCGGCAAAAAGCGAGTTGGATTTCCAGTTACAAGCTTTGCTTACGCCGGTTGTAAGCACACACAATATGTCCGGCTGGCAAGGAAAAACCGCCACAACTAATGGTGTTTTTGGCTCAAAAAAACCTTAGTTTCGCATTGTGAAACTAACTGATTTTTCATACATTTTAGGCATTCGTTGCCGCACCAAATTTTATCCGGAATTGCACCATAATTATGTCGAGTATTTCTGATTCGCCTGAAGACCAAAACGTGTCGCCGGACCGGATTGCCGATGGCAATTACGACGCCGACAAGCTGTCGCAGCTCAAGGGACTCGAGGCCGTCCGCAAAAAACCCGGCATGTATATCGGCGGCACGGACGAGCGTGCGCTGCATCATTGCGTGAGCGAAGTGCTGGATAATTCCGTGGACGAACATCTGGCGGGACATTGCCATCACATCGAGGTGACGATCCATCTGGACGGCTCGATTTCCATCCGCGACGACGGGCGCGGGATTCCGGTGGACATCAACAAAGATTCCGGCTTGCCCGGCGTGGAACTGGTTTTGACGACGCTGCATTCCGGCGGCAAATACGGTCAGGGCGGCTACAAATTTTCCGGTGGCACGCACGGCGTCGGCGCGAAATGCGTGAACGCGGTGAGCGAATGGTTTGAAGTCGAGGTGTCGCGCGAGGGTGAGGTACATCACATGGAATTCGAGCGCGGCAAGACGGTGCAAAAGCTTCATGTCATCGGCAAAACGAAAAGCACCGGCACGCTGATCACGTTTCTGCCGGACAAGGAAATTTTCCGCGAGACGACGGAGTTCAAGGCGAACATCATTTCGCAACGCTTGCGCGAACTGGCGTTCTTGAATTCCGGTCTGGAAATTATTTTCACGGACGAACGCCAGACGGCGAATGAACCAGAAAAATTTTATTACAAGAACGGCGTTGAGGAATTCGTCAAGCAGCTCAACAAGAGCAAAGAGCCGTTGCATCCGAAGCCGATTTCGTTTCACAAGGAGCTGAAAGAAAAATTGGACGACAAGGAAATAGAAGTCCACGTCGAGGTCGTGTTGCAATACAACGACAGCTACAATGATCAGGTTTTGTGCTACACGAACACGATTCACAATCCCGACGGCGGCACGCATTTGTCCGGCTTCCGCAGCGCGGTGACTCGCGCGATCAACCAATATGCGAAGTCGAATGAAATTTTGAAGGACAAAGACCCGCAGATCACGGGCGATGATGTGCGCGAAGGTTTGACAGCGGTGATTTCCGTGAAGCACAGCGATCCGAAATTTGAATCGCAGACCAAGGTGAAACTGCTATCGCCGGAAGTGGAGCGCATTGTCGGTTCAATTTCTTACGAAGGTTTGATGGCGTATTTCGATGCGAATCCGCCCATCGCAAAACGTATCATTGATAAAAGTCTCACGGCGGCACGCGCGCGCGAGGCGGCGCGCAAGGCGCGCGAAGCGGTGCGCAAATCCGCGCTCACCGGCGGCGGCTTGCCGGGCAAGCTGGCGGATTGTTCCGACCGCGATCCGGTGAACACGGAGTTGTATATCGTTGAAGGTGACTCCGCCGGGGGCTCAGCCAAGCAGGGCCGCGACCGGAAGTTTCAGGCGATTCTGCCGATTCGCGGCAAATTGATTAACGTGGAAAAAGCGCGGCTCGACAAAGTTTTGCAGAACACGGAAATCCGCACGATGATTACGGCCATCGGCACGGGCATCGGTGACGGCGAAGGCGAAGGCGCGTTCAATCTGGAAAAATTGCGCTACCACAAAATCATCATCATGACAGACGCCGACGTGGATGGTTCGCATATCCGCACGTTGCTGCTGACGTTTTTTTACCGCCAGATGCCGCAGTTGGTGAAGCAGGGCTTTGTGTATATCGCGCAGCCGCCGCTTTATAGCATCACGCGCAAGAAGAAGACCGATTACATTGATGACGACGTGCAGTTGAATCGGATTCTTTTGCAGAACGGCACGGAGGAAGTGAAGTTGAAAAATCTCGCGGATGGCCGCGAGTTCGCGCCTAAACAGCTTGAGGAAATTCTCACGCTGCTGGAATCGCTCGACAAGCACGCGACCTACATCAAACGGCTCGGCGGCGATTTTGCGAGCTATGTTGACAAGCGCGCGGCCGATGGAACGTTGCCGCAATACATGGTCAAGGTGCGCGATGGCAACGATGACACGGTGCATTATTTTATCACGGGCGAAGAATTGGAAGCGTTCAAGCTGGCGAACGGTGATTTGTTTTCCGGTGACACCGAGACGCGCAGGAAAGACGGGCCGACGCGGCGCGCAAAAGTTTCCGATCTGCACCTTGAGGGCAAGGCCATCGCGGATCTGCTCGGCAAACTTTCCAGGAAAGGCCTCGCGGTGGATCATTACGCGGCGCAGGACAAGCCGCTGTTTGAACTGACCGAGGGTGAAGGCGAGCGCGCGTCGGTGACGCCGCTGTTTTCGATCCCTGAAATTCTCGACGGCGTGAAAACCGTCGGCAAGAAGGGCATCCAGATGTATCGCTTCAAGGGGCTCGGTGAAATGGATGCGAAAGAGCTTTTTGAGACGACGATGAATCCGGTCAACCGTAAACTGCTCCGCATTGAACTGACGGACGCGATTGAGGCTGAAGAAATGTTTGTGACCCTGATGGGCGAAGAGGTCGAGCCGCGCCGTGATTTTATCGTGGATAACGCGCTGAACGTCCGCAACCTCGACGTCTGACCGCGCCTAACAATTTTTCCAAATCAGCATCATGCCAGACGAAACTGAATCCAACCAGCCGCCGCCGCAACAGCCGAGCGGCGGCGCTTACACGCAGGGCGAAAAGATTTCCAAGATAAACGTCGCGGACGAAATCAAGAATTCGTTCCTCGACTACTCGATGTCCGTGATCATTTCGCGCGCGCTGCCCGACGTGCGCGATGGCTTGAAGCCGTCGCAACGCCGCATTTTGTATGCGATGGAAAATTTGTCGCTGTTTCCCGGGCGCAAGCACATCAAGTGCGCGAAAATCTGCGGCGACACTTCAGGCAACTACCATCCGCACGGTGAAGCGGTGATTTATCCGACGCTCGTCCACATGGCGCAGCCGTGGGCGATGCGCGAGAAGCTCGTGGATGGCAAGGGCAATTTCGGTTCCGTCGAAAACGATCCGCCGGCGGCGATGCGTTACACCGAGGCGCGCTTGACGCATCTCGGCGCGGCGCTGATGCAGGACATGGAGAAGGACACGGTGGATTTCGTTCCGAATTACGACGAGCGGCTCACCGAGCCAAAAGTTTTTCCGGCGGCATTTCCGAACTTGCTGGTCAACGGCGGCACGGGCATCGCCGTCGGCATGGCGACGAACATGGCGCCGCATAATTTAGGCGAAGTCGTGGACGGCATTTGCGCGCAGATCGACAAGCCGGACATCACGATTCCGGAGTTGATGAAATTCATCAAGGGCCCGGATTTTCCGACGGGTGGCTTTCTCTGTGGGGTCGAGGGCATCAAGAATTATTTTGCGACGGGTAAGGGCAGTCTCAAGTTGCGCGGCCGCATTGGCGTGGAGGAGATGAAGGGCAATCGCGAGCAGATCGTTATCACGGAAATTCCGTTCAACGTGAATCGCGCGGCGCTGGAAGAACAGATCGCGAACCTTGTGAATGAAAAGATCATCACGGAAATTTCCGCGATGCGCAACGAGTCGGACGAGCATTGCCGATTGGTCATTGAATTGAAGCGTGACGGCATGCCGAAGGTGGTCATCGCAAAACTGTTTCAGCACACGCAACTCGAAGTTTCGTTCAGCGTCAATTCCTTGGCGATTGATCACGGCCGGCCGAAGACGCTCAATCTCAAGCAGATCATCCAGTGCTACATCGAGCATCGCCGTGAAGTGATTTTGCGCCGCACGCGCTTTGAATTGCGCAAGGCCGAGGAGCGCGCCGAGCTGCTCGAAGGCTACATCGCCGCATTGTCGAACCTCGACGAGTTCATCCACATCATCCGTTCGAGCAAAAACCGCGATGAGGCGCGCGTCAAACTGCTGGCGTTTGAATGGTCGCGCGCACAAGTCGAGAAGTGGGGCATCCTTATTCGCAGCGAGACGCGCTTGGAAGCCGGGCGCTACGCGCTGACCGAGCGGCAGGTGGACGCGATTTTGGAACTGCGTTTGTATCAGTTGACCGGTTTAGAAATTGACCGAATTGACAAGGAATACAAGGCGTTGATTGAAGTCATCAAAGACCTGCTCGACATTCTCGCTAAAGAATCGCGCGTGATGGCCATCATCAAGGCCGAACTTCTGGCGATCAAGGAAAAGCACGCAACGCCGCGCAAAACGGAAATTGTGCCAGACGAAGGCGAAATCGCCATCGAAGACCTGATCGCGAACGAAGGTGTCATCATCACGCTCACGCACAATGGTCTCCTCAAGCGCACGAACGTCAGCCAGTATCGCGCGCAGCGGCGCGGCGGTAAAGGCGTCATCGGCATGACGACAAAGGAAGGCGAGACGCCGGACGACAAGGATTTCGTCGAGCATCTGTTCACGGCGAGCACGCATGATTACCTCATGTTCTTCACGAACACGGGCCGTGTGTATGTCGAGCGAGTTCACGAGATCCCTGATATGGGCCGCGCCGCGAAGGGCCGGAGCATCGCGAACCTTTTGGAACTCAAGGCGGATGAAAAAGTCGCCGCGCTCATCCGCATCTTGTCGAAGACCGACGCAGATAAGAAAGACGTGACATGGGAACAGTCGGGCGAATTATTTTTTGCCACGCAGCAGGGCACGGTGAAAAAAACGTCGCTGAACGAATTTTCCAACGTGCGCAAAGGCGGCATCATCGCCATCGGCATCGAGCCGGGCGATACGCTGATTGACGTTAAGTTGACACGCGGCAGCACGGGCGAAGGCGATCCGGGCGACGACGTGGTTTTGATCACCAAAGAAGGCATGAGCATCCGCTTCCACGAAACGGACGTGCGCTCGATGGGGCGGGCGGCGGGCGGCGTGCGCGGCATCAGTTTGGAAAAAACGGACGCACTGGTGGCGGCGGCGATCGTGGTTGCCGACTCGGCTCTGCTGGTCGCCGGCGAGAACGGTATCGGCAAGCGCACGGGCTTCGATGAATACCGCGTCCAGTCGCGCGGCGGCAAAGGCATTATCACGATGAAAACCGGTGACAAGACCGGCGGCGTGGTCGGTGCGCTGACCGTGCGTGATACCGACGAAATCATGTTGATCACCGTTGGCGGACAGATGGTGCGGATTCCCGTTGCGGGCATCCGCGAAGCCGGCCGCAACACGCAAGGTGTAAAACTGGTGAACCTCGACGCCGGCGACAAGCTGCAGGCCATTGCCTCAGTTATTGGCGAGGACAAGGAAGCTTCCGCGGTTGAAATCGAACCAGTGAAATAATTTTTTAATCGCACTTGCCTTGGCCGTACAAATCGTGTTTTTTGTGCGGCCATTTTTTATTGAATGAAAAAATACCCCGCAATCCTGTCCATTGTCGCCGCCGTCCTGACGGCATTTTCTTTATCAACCACGGCGCAAACCAACATCGTGACCGTGACCAATGTGGTCAGTATTTTGGTGACCAACGTTGTCACCGTGACTAATGTCGTTGACGCTACACCCGCGCCGGCGCCTGCGCCTGCGCCGCCCGCCGCCATGGAGATGGCTGTGAAATATCCGTGGGCCAGTTCAGTTTCCGCTGGCCTGACGTTGACGCGCGGCAACAGCCACACACTGCTTTACTCCGGTTCCATCGCGACCGACAGAAAAACGCCGGACAACGAATTTTCCCTGGGCGCTTCCGGTGCTTACGGAAGTCAGGATTCGGTTGAAAACGTGAATAATTACAGCGGTTTTGCGCAGTGGAATCATCTGTTCTCGGAAAGGTTTTACGCTTATGCGCGCGTGGACGCCATGCGCGATGTCATTGCCGATTTGGATTACCGCTTCAACCTTGGCCCCGGTGTCGGTTATTATCTGATCAAGCAGACTAACACCACGCTCGCGGTCGAAGCGGGCGTCGGCTATCAGAACGAACACTTGGGCGACGAATATAACTCTTTTGCCACCGCGCGTCTGGCCGAACGGTTTGAACATAAATTCAGCGACCGGGCACGGTTCTGGCAAAACGCCGAGTTCCTGCCGCAGGTGGACAAGCTGCAAAACTACGCCATCAATTTTGAAATCGGCCTGGAAGCTTCCATCACCAAAACCTTTGGCTTGAAAACTTTTTTGGATGACAATTACCAAAGCGAACCGGCCGCCAACCATTACCGCAATGACGTAAAACTCATCAGCGGTGTCTCCTATAAATTCTGATTGGAAAAACCAAAACGGCTGTCGGGAATTTATTTTCCGCCGTCGTTTTTTATTGCCGCAAATCAAGGCGACAACCGTTCGATCTTCCACGAACCGTCCGCCGCGCGTGCGTAATTGAAACGGTCGTGCAACCGGCTTGGCCGGCCCTGCCAGAACTCAATCCGCTCCGGCTGCAAAATAAAGCCGCCCCAGTTCGGCGGCAGCGGAATTGACTTGGGAAATCTTGATTCGAGTTCACGCCACTGCGCTTCAAGCGTCGCGCGGTCGGGAACCGATTCGCTTTGACTGGAAGCCCATGCCGCCAGTTGGCTGCCGCGCGGACGCGATTTAAAATAAATTTCCGATTCCGCGACTGGCAGTTTCGTAACCGTTCCCGCCACGCAGATTTGCCGCTCCAAATCGGGCCAGAAAAACGTGAGTGCTGCGCTGGGATTTTCCGCCAGTTCCCGGCCTTTGCGGCTGCCGTAGTTCGTGAAAAAAATGAAGCCGCGCGTGTCGACCGATTTCAGCAGCACCGTGCGCGTCGAGGGTTTTCCATTTTTGTCCACCGTTGCCAGCGTCATCGCGTTGCTGTCGGCGGGACGATGATTACAAATCGCGCTCCAGAGCTTATAAAGCGCGATGGCGATTTTCTCCCAGCGGCTTTGCGATTTGTCGCCGGTGGCTTCGCGGAACCACGATTCAAACTGCGCGAGCGGATTTGCGTCCAGCCCCGCCCGGTCGAGCGCGCCGCGCTGATAATCTTCACGGAAGTCGCCGAGGTTCATTTCACATTCCCCGGAAAACCGTCAGGCCCAGCCCGACGAGGAACAGGTCGAACGCCAGCCGCACCGCGCAGCCCGCGCGCACAATTTTGTCGCTCGCCGTGAACCACTCCAACCAGTCGCGCAGTCGCCAGGGCGCGATGGTGAAAATGATGCCGCCCAACACGAATAGATAGGCGAGCGTTTGGTTGACCAGGACGAACGGCGATTCGTCGAGGTGCGGTCGGCAGGTGTCCACCATCAGTTTTGCGAGCAGCAGAAAAATCACCGCCAGCGCGCGCACCGCCAGAAAATCCCGCACGAAGACACACGACAAAACGCCCACGGCGACGAAACCTGCGAGCATATAAGGCTTGAACGCGGAAAAATCCGCAATCGGCTCGTTGTTCACAATCCAGGCGAACCAGCCGGTCGCGAGCAGCATCAGCCCGACGCCAACGGGATAATTGCGCGGAAATTTACGGACGGTCGCAGTGAAATCTTTTGGCCGCGCGAGGCCGTAAATCTGCGGCACGCTCAAACCGGCACCCAGCAAAATGGTCAGCAAAGACAGTTTCATTTTCCGAAATTAAACCACGAATCCACTCCAATAGACACGAAGAAAAGAAATCTGGTCAAAATATTTGCATCTATTTTGGCGCTTTAATCCGGATTTTTAGAAAGCAGTTTCCAGACGCGCAACGCCTCGGTCACGCCCCACGCCTGCGCGTCGCAGCCGCGTTGCGCGTGCGGTGCGTCGCCGTCAAGGATTTCCGGGATTTGACCGAGGCAGCCTTCGTTCAGAATTTTTTCCGAGCTGCCCAGATAACTTTTCGCCGCCGCGACCACTTGCGGCGAAAAATCCCACGCGCGCGCGAGCGCCTCGCAGAAAACCGGGAACGTCCACGTCCATGCCGTGCCGTTATGATATGCGGGTTTACGGCGCGTGTCCTCGTCGCCTTCGTAGCGCGGCCAATAGGGATTGCGCGGATCGTTCAGCGGGCGTCCGTCGTTGGAAAAAACCGCCAGCGGCACGGCGATCGGCAGCGGCGCGAGCGAGCGCAATGCGCCCGGCACGACGAGAAATTTTTGCGCGGCCTCGACGCAGCGCTTTGCGCGTTCGCCGGTGACGAGGCCGAGGCTGATGGCGAAGAGGCAATTGCTCCGCAGCGCGTCGCTCGCCGTCGCGTCGCGCGCGATGACGCGCGAAGCTCCAAGCAACACGTCGGCGAACCAGCCTTTGTCTTCTAGCCAAAATAATTTTTCAAACGAGGCGGTCGCGTGGTCGGCGAGGTCGCGCCATTTTTTTTGTTCGGCGGTCGCAGAATTTTTTTCGAGCAGCCGCAGCAGGCGAATCCACAGCGCTTGAATCTCGACGGGATAACCTTCGCGCGGGGTGCCGGCGGGATAATTCGTATCCATCCAGGTGAAATGGCTCGGACTCCAGATCAGCGCGGAGTCGGCATCCATGCGGATGCCGTTGGGCGTGCCTTTGGCATAATTTTCCGCGATGCTCGTCAGCACATCGCGGATGGTGCGGCCATTTTCGTCCACGGGCGCATCAAATTGTTTTTTAATTTTTAATTTCGAGGAGGCACTTAATGGATCTGGCGCGGGTAAATTATTGACGGCTTCTGAAAATTCCTCGCATACAACGGCGAACCAGAGCGGCGCGTCCGACGTGTCGCGATTGGAAACATCGTTGCCGTGAATCGTGTTGGGGAGCGTGCCGTCCTTTTCAAATTTGGCGAACGTGAGCAATAGTTGTTTCACATCATTTATCATGCCCGCTGCCAACAATCCGCGCGCACAAATCAACGAATCGCGGCCCCAGTCCAAAAACCACGGATAGCCGGCGATGACGGTTTTGCCCGCGTCGCGGCGGACGACGAACTGCTTGGTGGCGACGACCAATTGAGACAAAAATGTTTTCCTAAGATTATTTTGGCTGGTGAAAATGTTCGATAAAAGATCAGCCGCACTTTCAGTTTCCGCCGTAGCTACCAGCGCGACATTTTCCCCTTTCGCCAGCGGCAGTTCAAACCAGCCGGGGCTGTAGGCGTCGCCGCTGGCGGTCTGACCTCGCGAAGCTTCGACCGGATGCGGTATGTTCTCGCACCATTCCGGCTGCGGATGATATTCGCCCGCATTGGCAAAGACGCGGAGCTGCCGGTCGCCCGCCGGCGTGAATTCAAAGCCAATGCAATTTTTATTTTTTAATTTCCAGCCTTCATCCCATTTTGACGCGGCAATTGAATTTTTTATATCCCGCGTATTCGACGCGAAATGAAAATCTGCGCCTGCGTTGCGCTTGGTTTCGGAATGAAAATTCCGGTCTTCAATGTCCACGCGGACGGTCAGCCGGACGTCAGCGTTGGCGGGCAGTTGTTTTCCGTGCGCGAATTTTTCGGGTGGTCGGCTAAAATGAAAAACCGTCGTGTTTTTGCCTTCGAGCATTTCGGTGCGCAATTCGATTTCCACCGTTCGTCCGTCACCGGCGTTCGCCACAAAATTCCAGATGGCGGGCGAACCGGCTTGGAACGCCGCGAGATTATTAAAATCCAGCGGCGAGAGAAAACCGTCGGCGTTTACCCAGACGCGGAGGCGTTTGGCGAAAATGTGGCGGTCCACCGGCACGGACGGGTTCAGATTTGCACCGAGCGCGCAGTCGTATTTGGAATTCACGCGGCCTAAATCCACACAGAGCCGCGCCATACCGCCGATGCCGTTCGTCAACAAAACTATGGAATCGGGAGCTGGCAGTTGGGAGCTGGCAGTTGGGAGTGCTGGTTCGGGTGCGAGAAACCTGATGGCGGCGGAAATTTTCTGCAAGGTTTCGGCGTAGCGCTCCAAAATCAATTCGGCTTCTCCGGCCGAATCGCGCGGCGCGAAGCTGGCGATGTGCCGGTCGCCGACGGCGATAGATTGGACATGGACGCCGGAATTCTGAATTACCAGCGTCGCGCGGAACGGTGCGGAATCTTCAATCAACAGCCAGTGGCCGGGCGGGATGAGCGTGACGCGGTTGGCGTCAATCAGAGTCGACGTGACGACGCGCGGGAAAATTTTTCCGGCGGCCGTTTCACCCAATAGTTCGGCCAGCGTAATTTTGGCATTGCGCGCGGCAAATTCGCTGGCGGCGGCGAGAAAATTTCTCGGCGCCGCCACGACCTGTTCCGCGAGCCAATGCCAGTCGAGTTCGTCCACGGTTTCGGCGGGAACAATTTTGCTTAATGCCTGAATGGCAAAAGCGGCTTGAGCGCGCGTGCGACGATAATTTTCGCCGCTCAAGCCTATGGGTTTTTGCGATGGCGCTAGGCAATGGATTGCGCCGGGCGCGAGGGGAAAAATGATTTCACCGCTTTCGCGGTCGAGCAGCAGATGCGGTTCGCCGAGCAGGTTGAAATTGAAATTTAGGATTTTAATTTTCGGATTGTCGGGTGCCAACGCGAATTGATTGGAACTTACCACGTCGGTGTTGACCAAAATCAAAACGGAATCCTTGCCCTCGGCGGATTCGCGGAGCAGCGCGTAGACCGGCGAGTCGGGCGCGCTCAAGCGCGTGAGTTTTGCGCCGTCGAAAAAGCACGGATGATCGGAGAGAAGCGCGTTGAGCTGCGCGAGTTCGGGGACGATGTTTTCTTTGGCGTCCCAGTTCAAACCGGTGTTGCCGTGGACGTGGATTTTTTCGGCGGCGAGCCATTCGACGCCGCAGGTGAAACCGAAACCGCCGCTGGGACTGGTGAGCGCACACAAACGATTTCGCAAAAGCGACCACGCGCGGCCTTTTTTGGCCAGACGGTCGTTGTCGTGCGTTTCAGAATAATGAAAATAACCGCCGATGCGCGCGCTTTGGCGGATGGAATAATCAAGATATTTTGCAACCTCGGCACCGGAATAATTTTGGAACAGTTCGGAATACGCCCATTGCATTCCGCCGTCGGTCAAAAGATTTTCCGTGGCTTCCCACGAGCCACCGAGGCCTTCCAGCAGAAAAATGGTTTCGGGAAATTCCTCCTGCACGCGCGCGATGATGTATTGCCATGCGGGCACGGGGATTTTGTAGCCGGCGTCGCAGCGAAAACCGTCCACGCCGCGACGGCACCAAGTAATGAGCGAATCGGCGATGAGATCCCAGAGTTTGACGTCGTGCTGTTCGAGTTCGACCAAATCTTCCCAAACGGTTCCCCACGCGCCGGGCGATTCAAATTCGCCATCGGGTTTTTTCAGAAAAAATTCGGGATGATTTTCCTGAAGTGTCGAACCCCAGCCAGTGTGGTTGATGACGATGTCAATGAAGACGCGCGCGCCGAGCGAATGGGCGGCGTAAGTGAGTTCGCAAAATTGATCAATGCCGGTCGTGCGCTTGTCAAACTCGACGAGCGCGGGATCAATCGCGGTCAGGTCGAGCGCGGCGTAGGGGCTGCCGAAACGTCCAAAGCGCGCGTAAGTCGTGGGCGTCGGATGAATCGGGAGCAAATGCAAAATGCGGCAGCCGAGGGTCTGGACGATGTGCGGTAATTGTTTTGCGAGGTCGCGCAATTTTCCCGACGGCGGCAACGTCGCGTAGCCGAGCGCTTCGAGCGATTTTAATTGGGTTTCCAGTTTTTCGTCGGCGGTGGAAGCCAAATTTTTGGTCGCGCCAAACAAACGCGTGAAGGCGCAGTAAATTGTATTCGCTGTTCGCGCGAAATCTGGATGGACGGAAATGCCGACATCCGCGCCGTCGGGCCAGTGCTGCCAGTTTTTTTCGTCGAGCAAATAAGGTTTGGCTTTGAAGTAGCCGACTTCGGCGAGCGGCAGTTCGATCTGCCAGCTGTCGGCGATTTTTTGCATCGGCAGGTCACGCCATGACGCGCCGGCGGCGGCGGCTCCGCCGGCGTGGGCGGAAACAATTTCGCGGCGCAATTGGGCGGCGCGGCCGAGATTGGTGCGCAGGAACGCGCCGACATTTTTTGGCGCGGCGGAATTGATTTCCGCACGGAGCGTAAAAATGACTTTGTCGCCGACGAAACGCAGGAGGCGTTCGCCGGGCGCGGGCGTCATGGCTGGCTGGGGTTGATCCACCTGCAAAGTTTTTACCAATAATCCGCCGCTGGCGAAATCCAAAAACAAAAATCGTTTTTACTTTGGGTTGCGTTGGCGGCAGGGGCGAATTAACTTGGCAGCGAATTTGCTGAACTTTCACCGATGGCGACGCCAACATTAAACCCGGGTGAGGAAGCTCAATTGTTGCAGACGATTGAGATGTTCGAGGTTATTGTGCAGTCGCAGTCGAGCGACACGCAGTCGTTGGAGATCCTCAAGGAGGCCTATTCGAAGCTCGGGCGCGAGGATGACGTGATCAACACGTCGAAGCGGATTGCGCAGGGTTATTTGCAACAAGGGCAGTTGTCGTCCGCGATTCTGGAATATGAGACGGTCTTGCAGCGGCGGCCGGAGGATGCGGATGTGCGGGCGGCATTGCGGCAAATCGAGGACAAGGCGAGCAGCGCGGTGGTGCAACCGGCGAACGACGCGGTCTCGCTGGCATCGGTATCATCCGATACCACGATTTCGCGGCGCAAAGTGCGGACGACGGCAACGGAGGAAGTGGATGATGGCCGCAAGACGATGTATAAAATTTTTGTGGAGAGCAAAATCATCACGGCGGGCGATTTTGACTTGTGCTGGCGAAATGTGGATTTGGCCGTCGCGCCGACGGATCCGGTTGAACCGTTCATCCAGACGCTGCATGA
>Ga0302265_1000495_pt1 | contig 26144 bp, 12 predicted proteins | sample III_Bog_E1_1_FD_194556 | JGI IMG/M metagenome (GOLD analysis project Ga0302265, IMG submission 194556) | Peat permafrost microbial communities from Stordalen Mire near Abisko, Sweden - III_Bog_E1_1 | ecosystem: Environmental > Terrestrial > Soil > Wetlands > Peat | place: Sweden: Abisko...
GGACGTAGTAAGTTGCGATAAGCCACGGGGAGCCGCAAGCAGGCTTTGATCCGTGGATCTCCGAATGGGACAACCCAGCCAGCTTTATTGCTGGTTATCGTAGGATGAATTCATAGTCCTCCGAAGCGAAACGCGGTGAAGTGAAACATCTCAGTAACCGCAGGAAAAGAAAACGAAATGATTCCGTCAGTAGTGGCGAGCGAACGCGGAACAGGCTAAACCGGGGGAACTTGTTCTCCCGGGGTTGTGGGACCTTAATGTGACAGGCCGAGAGTTAGTTGAACCATCTGGAAAGTTGGGCCATAGACCGTGACAGCCGGGTAAGCGAAAACTCAAAGCCGTCTAGAGGTATCCCAAGTAACACGGTGCACGTGAAACTCTGTGTGAATCTGTGCGGACCACCGCATAAGCCTAAATACTCCTTGGCAACCGATAGTGAACTAGTACCGCGAGGGAAAGGCGAAAAGAACCGCTGTTAGCGGAGTGAAATAGAACCTGAAACCATATGCCTACAATGTGTTGGAGCCGCGCAAGCGGTGACAGCTTGCCTTTTGCATAATGAGTCTGCGAGTTATTATCAGTGGCCAGCCTAAATCTCTTTGAGATGGAGGCGAAGGGAAACCGAGTGCGAATAGCGCGACCAGTCGCTGGTAATAGACCCGAAGCGGAGGTGATCTACTCTTGAGCAGGTTGAAGCTGCAGTAACATGCAGTGAAGGACCGAACTCGTGGATGTTGAAAAATCCTGAGATGACTTGAGAGTAGGAGCGAAAGACTAATCAAACCCCGTGATAGCTGGTTCTCTCCGAAATCGCTTGAGGGCGAGTCTTATGGAAGTACCCGGCGGAGGTAGAGCACTGAATGGCTTAGGGGCCCCACCAGGCTGCCAAAACCAATCAAACTCCGAATTCCGTCGGTCTCAGTATCATAGGAATCAGGCTGCGAGGGATAAGCTTCGTAGCCGAGAGGGCAACAGCCCAGACCATCAGCTAAGGTGCCTAAATGTGATTAAGTGGAAAGGATGTGACTTTGCTTAGACAGTGAGGATGTTGGCTTAGAGGCAGCCATCATTTAAACAGTGCGTAATAGCTGACTCATCGAGCGAGGTCGCGCCGAAAATGATTGGCGATCAAATCACATACCGAAGCTATGGATTCCAGAGGTTTTCGAACCTTTGGAGTGGTAGGAGAGCGTAATCAGTGCAGCGAAGGCGAACGGAAACGGACGCTGGAGCGCTGATTAGTGAGAATGCAGACACGAGTAGCGATAAAGCAGGTTAGAATCCTGCTCGCCGTAAACCCAAGGTTTCCTGGGCCAGGTTCGTCCTCCCAGGGTTAGCCGGGAGCTAAGATGAGGCCGTAAGGCGTAATCGATGCACATCAGGTTAAATATTCCTGAGCCCGCCGGGATTAAGGCTGCGAATGACGCATGGAAAGACATCAACTAGGCAATCGAATGCTGAGCTTAGGCTTCGGCCGAAGCGCATTGGTGGGTTTCTGTGTCTAGAAAAGTTTGCAGTTGTTTCCCCGACGGCCCGTACCGTAAACCGACACAGGTGGGTGAGTGTAAGCGCACTCAGGCGCGCGAGAGAAACCTCTCTAAGGAACTCGGCACATTAGCCTCGTAACTTCGGGAAAAGAGGTGCTCACTTCGGTGAGCCACAGTAAATTGCGTTTAGCGACTGTTTAACAAAAACACAGCTCTCTGCTAAGTCGTTAAGACGACGTATAGGGAGTGACAAGTGACCAATGCGGAAAGATTAAGAGATTTTGTTAGCCGCAAGGCGAAGCTCGGTCTTTAAGTCCCCGTGAATGTCGGCCGTAACTATAACGGTCCTAAGGTAGCGAAATTCCTTGTCGGGTAAGTTCCGACCTGCACGAATCTTGTAACGACTGAACGACTGTCTCGGAGAGGATCTCGGCGAAACTGTAATTGCGGTGAAGATGCCGCATGCCCGCAGTAGGACGGAAAGACCCTATGCACCTTTACTGTAAGCTCGTATTGTGTTCTGGTTGGCGATGCGTAGCGTAGGTGGGAGACTTTGAAGCGGGTGCCTCGGTGCCCGTGGAGTCGCAATGTGAAACACCACTCTTTGCTAATTAGGATTCTAACCCCGATCTGTGATCCAGACGGGGGACAGTGCGTGCAGGTCAGTTTGACTGGGGCGGTTTCCTCCAAAAGAGTAACGGAGGAGCGCTAAGCTTAGTTCAGCATGGTTGGCAACCATGCGTTGAGGGTATGGCTATAAACTAGGTTGACTGTAAGACCTACAAGTCGAGCAGATGCGAAAGCAGGCCCAAGTGATCCGACGGTTTAATGTGGAATTGCCGTCGCTCATCGGACAAAAGGTACGCTAGGGATAACAGGCTGATCGGTTCCAAGAGTTCATATCGACGAACCGGTTTGGCACCTCGATGTCGGCTCATCGCATCCTGGGGCTGGAGAAGGTCCCAAGGGTCCGGCTGTTCGCCGGTTAAAGCGGTACGCGAGCTGGGTTCAGAACGTCGTGAGACAGTTCGGTCCTTATCCACTGTGGGCGCAGGAAACTTGAGGGGTTCTAACCTTAGTACGAGAGGACCGGGTTAGACGCACTTCTGGTGTGGCAGTTGTTCCGTCAGGGGCATCGCTGCGTAGCCATGTGCGGAAGAGATAAGCGCTGAAAGCATCTAAGTGCCAAGCTCATCCCAAGATAATGTTTCCCGGACGCAAGTCCCTAAAGACCACGGGCAGACCACCCGTTTGATAGGCTGGGAGTGTAAGCGCCGCGAGGCGTTCAGCTGACCAGCACTAATCGGTCGTGCGGCTTGATTGCTTTTTCCATTTATTTGGAAAGACAATTTCAACTCGCGAGTTGTTAAGTGCCAATAGACTCCTGTGTGTAGTTTTCAGAGAATCGCCGAAACACTTCGGAACGATCTTTATAAAATAAAATTTTGCACGTCCAAAAGCGTGCGCAATAATTTGGTGGCATTACCGCAGTGGTCCGACCCGTTCCCATTCCGAACACGGCCGTCAAACGCTGCATGGCCGATGGTAGTGGTTGTATAGCTTCCGCGAGAGTAGGTAGCCGCCAGTCTTTCAAATAAAAACCCGGAGAACGTTCTCCGGGTTTTTTATTGCTTGAAGCGATTCGGTCAGAAAAATAGACCGCCAGACTTTTGTTTACCGCGCAAAGATCTGTCGGATTACATCCTCGATTGGCACCTCTTGAATATCTATGTCGCTCACGGGCAGTTCGTCGAGCAATGCCTTGCAGGCGCTGATAACACGATCGCGTTTTATTTTGAGCTTAATGGAAGTGGGGCTTTTCTCCACAACCTCGCCGTATTGAGATAATTTTTCTGCCGGTTGTGCGTCAGCATTGCCACACTGAATGGTGACCAGTTTGAAATCGGCAAAACGATCCACGATTTCACCCAACTTGCCATCGAAGAAAATTTTGCCGTGGTCAATGATGATGACGCGTTCGCACAGTTCTTGGATGTCGGCCATATAGTGGCTTGTCAGAATAATCGTCGTTTTCTGTTCTGCGTTGTGTCGGCGGATAAAGTCGCGAACCGTCTTTTGCGAGGTGACATCGAGGCCGATGGTGGGTTCGTCGAGAAATAGAACCTTCGGCTGATGGAGCAAGGACGCGATTAATTCCATTTTCATCCGTTCGCCGAGGGATAGCTCGCGGACATTGACATTCAATTTGCCCTGCACCCCTAGCAACTCGGTCAGTTCGCCCACGGTTTTGTTGAAACGGTCGGCGGGAATGCCATAGATTTTTGCGTTCAACTCCAGCGATTCGCGCGCCGGCAAATCCCACCAGAGCTGGTTTTTCTGGCCGAGCACCAGCGCAAACTGGCGGCGATAAGCGTCATGCCGTTCCCATGGCGTGTGGCCGAGAACTTTGGCCGCGCCGCTCGTCGGGTAAAGCAGGCCGGCGAGCATCTTAAGCGTGGTGGTTTTGCCCGCGCCATTCGGTCCAAGAAAGCCGACGAGTTCGCCCGACTCAATCTTAAAGCTGACTTCATTGACGGCCAGCGTCTGTTCGTATTGACGATGGAAAAGCCCTTTAACGGCACCAGTGAATCCCGGCTGTTTTTTGTAGGTGCGAAAGGCTTTGGTGAGGCTGCTGACTTCGATGGCGGACATGAAAGATTTTTTGGTTCTTAATTACGGATTTTTAGTTAATCCAAGCTGCCAGAAATTTTGAACTAAAAATTCAGAATTAAAAATTAAAAACCTTTAACGCATCAACTGCTTTTCGAGATAGCTGACAATCTGACGGGTATTGGCATCCACTTCCATGCGGTCTTTCACAAGGCGGCAGGCGTGCAGCACTGTGCCGTGATCGCGTCCGCCAAATGCTTCGCCGATGGTGCTCAACGAGCTTTCCGTCATCAGCCGGGACAGATACATCGCGATCTGGCGCGGGAAAGCGATGTTTTCGGGACGACGCTTGCTGGTCATGTCCGCGAGCCGAATGTCATAATGTTCCGCAACTTTCTTCTGGATGACTTCGATGCTGATGGTTTGCCGCCCCTCTTCATGCAACATTTCGCGGAGCAGATTCTCCACCACCTCAACGGTCAATTTTTTGCCGGTAAGCGATGCCAGTGCCGATACGCGAATCAATGCTCCTTCCAGCCGGCGGATGTTGGTGCGGATGCGTGTAGCGATGAAATTAATGACTTCATCGGGTAGCGTCACGTTCATGGACTGAGCTTTTTTTTGGAGAATCGCAAGCCGGGTTTCCACATCCGGCGCCTGTACGTCAGCGGTTTGCCCCCATTCAAAGCGCGAAACCAAGCGTTGTTCAAGCCCTTGAATTTCACTGGCCGGCCGGTCGCAGGTCAAAACGATTTGTTTGTGGGCCTCGTGCAAAGCATTGAACGTGTGGAAAAATTCCTCCTGAATGCGCTCCTTGCCGGCGAGAAACTGGATGTCGTCAATCAGCAGCACCTCGCTCTGGCGATACTTTTTACGGAAAGCGACCAGCTTGTTGTTCTGGATCGCTTCAATGTATTCGTTGGTGAACTTTTCGGAGGAAACATAAGCCACCCGCGCGCCCTTTTTATTGCCGGCCACGTGCTGTCCGATGGCCTGCAACAAGTGGGTTTTGCCCAGCCCGACGCCGCCGTAAAGGAACAAAGGATTGTAGACCTTGCCAGGCGTTTCGGCGACGGCTTTGGCCACCGCATAGGCAAAATTATTATTGCCGCCAACCACAAACGATTCGAAGGTATTTTTGGGATTGAAATGCAAATCGCCATTGGCCGGAACGCGATCAATGGCTGCCGCCGCGCGCTTTAATTTCGACGATTCCGAAGTTGGCTGAGACGGGGCGGTTTTCGGGACCGAAGGTTGCACAATGACTGCTTTAAATTTTACCTGCAATTTGCAGCCAGCCGCCGCCGCCACGGCATCCTGCATCAGTCCAAGATAATTGTCCTTGAGCCACACCTCGCAGAATTCATTCGGAGCTTCAATGGTGATGTGGCTGCCATCCAGCGCGCTTGCGCGCAGTGGTGCAAACCACATATTGAACGTGTCCTGACTCAACTTGGCGCGTAGATGCTCCTGCGCCGAGTGCCAAATTTTTTCTGCCGAGATCTGCATCATTTTCCGTTAATGCCCAAATTTTAGTGTTTTATTCACTTCACCGGCTGGCTCGTGTTCTGCGTCAAGCCGTACACCAGTCAAACGCGTAGTGAATTGTTATTCAAGCGAAAACACAAAGTGTTTGCGCCGATCTGAGTTGTTTCTGATAAATATTAATACGTAACTCGCTTTTTATGAACGACTTAAAAAATTTATTGTGGAGCATTCATTTATCACGTCGCGGTATCACGCCCGTCTCATAATCCTATTCACAATCGCGAAGAGTTTTTTATGGTATTGGGCCGAAACATTCGAGGACAACATATTAACTTTTATCCGCAAGTTATTCACATATCGTAATAATCAATAAAATGGGCGCTTTATTCATTCGCCGTTCGGACGAGATAGTGGCTTTCACGCCAGTCGGCAAGACTTGGCCGCGTTGATGAATCGCGCGCATAAACCGTCCCGACCAAAATTTTTTCCGATTCGGATTGACCGGCAACGCGGGTTCTGTCGAAATGATAGAACATAGTAATTTTGCCCAGATGCCGAGAACACCAATCAGAAACGGGAACGGGACGCCGCGGACCGGCGCAAACAAATACGACGCGCATCACAAGGTGCTCTCGCAAACCTACGGCGCCTTTGCCGACCTGCGCCGCGAGTTATCCGACTCCAAGACCACCGTCATCGAGCGCGAGGAGATTTTGCGCACGTTCGCCGCGTGCCCGGACTCGCAGCGCGCGTGGCTCGCGCTGGAGGATTATTTTGAAAAGCTTTCGCTCTCGCGCCGCGATTTCCCCGCGACCGACTGGTGGACGAAACTGCTCGCCGTGACCGGCAAGGCGCGGCTGGAGGAATTGGCATTTTTGTTTTTGCGCGCCAAGCGTTCCGTGCCGCCGGAACTGCAGCCGCACGCCAGTCCCGACCGTTTTGCCCGCGCCGAGGAGGCCGAACAGGAAGTCCGGTTGGTGAAAGAATTGGAAAACTGGCTCTCGCCACCCGCGCCGCTGCACCTCGACACGCCGCGCGCGACCTTGCGCGTCGTCTGCCGGTCGCAACCGGACGAACAGGAGCCGTCGCGCCATCGCCTAGCCGTGCAGTTTCTCCTGCTGCGCCCGCGCACCGGCGAGAAGGCGCGCTCACTCCACGACCTCGTTGACCTCGTCGTCCGCGCCGCGCACGAACAGGAGCTGTTCACGCCATGGGACTGGGAATTCATCCAGTGGATTTACGACACGCACCGCGAACGCACCGGCCACGAGACCACGCTACTCCTCTCCGACGCCGAACTGCTGCAATGGCTCGCGCGCTGGGGCAACACCGACCGCCTCGAATCCGCCGCGAACGGCCAGCCGATTTTTTTCCACGGCCATATCGTTGCGCTCGCGCCGCATCTCGAAAACGGAACACAGGAACTTTCCTTCACGCACCGCATCGCCTTGCCGGACGGCAAGAACCATTCCGTGGCCGCCGCAAAATTTTTCAATCGCCAGTCGCCGGTCGCGCTCGTGGGCAATGAATTTTTTCTGCTACGCAACGCACCGCCGGCCGGCGTGCTGAAATATCTCGCACAAAAACCGTCCGTGCCCGTGCGCAAGTTGAGCCACCGCCTGCTACTGCACCTGCGCAAGACGCAGGCGAACCACGGCGTGGATTGGGAGCAGCTTTGCGTCGCGCATCCGGCGTCGCCGCAATTTGTCTTTGAACTGCTCGATGACACGGTTCGGCTGCGCCTGCTCGCGACGAGTGCGCGCGACAAGAGCACCTGGGTCTGGAACGGCCACGAATGGACGCCGCATAATCATGTCATCAAGCCCGGCGAAAAACCTGAAATCCTCGACGACCCGCGCCTTGATCCGGCGATCCAATGGCTGCGCAAGCTCGACTGGTTCATGCAGGAACCCGGCCTGTGGATCGGCGATGCGAATGAAAATTTTCTCGGCGCGCTCGCCGAGGCGTGGGCATCCAAACCGGTCGAGGCCGAATTTCTCGGCAACGGCGCGTTTCATCGTTTGTTCCTTACGCCGCGCGCGCTCAAGCCGCGACTTGTCGTCAAAGGTAGCGGGATTGACTGGCTTTCGGTTTCCGCCGAGTGGGAAGCGGAAGGATTAAAACTTTCCAAAGCAGATTTGGAGCGGCTCGCCGCCGCGACGAGCCGTTTCGTCAAATTGCCGAATTCAGGCTGGGTCGAGCTCGACACCAACGCCGTGCAAGGTGCGCATGAAGCGATGGCCGACATGGGTGTGGACGGCCTTATCGCCGTGCCGCAAAAAGTCGGCTTGGAACACGTCGCGCACCTGGATGAAAACGGTTTGACACGCTTCGCCGACACGCCGGAAGCGAAGGCCTTGCGCGAACGTGTGCGCGATTTCAAAGGCGTTCCGTCCGCTGAACTTCCCAAGTCTTTGCAGGCTGAATTGCGCCCGTATCAAAAAGACGGATTCGATTTTCTTGCGCATCTCGTGCAAGTCCGGCTCGGCGGCATTCTCGCCGACGACATGGGGCTTGGAAAAACTCTGCAAACTTTGACGTGGCTTGCGTGGCTCAAGGAGCAGAACAAAAAAAATCCCAAACCGTCGCTTGTGATCTGTCCCGCGTCCGTCCTGCACAACTGGCGGCGCGAGGCCGAACGTTTCACGCCGGACATGAAAGTGCTCGTACTCGAAAGCGGCGCGGCGCGTCATAATTTGCGCAAACAGATCCCGCAGCACGATATCATCGTCACAAACTACGCGCTACTGCGTCGCGATCTCGAGGAGTTCCATAAATTTTCCTTCCGCGCCGTGATTCTGGACGAGGCGCAGTTCATCAAAAATCCCGGTGCGCAGGTCACGCAATCGGTCAAGCAGTTGAAGTGCGAAAATAAAATCGCGCTCACCGGCACCCCGCTGGAAAACCGGCTGCTCGATTTGTGGAGCATCGTGGATTTCATCCAGCCCGGCTACCTCGGCACGCAGGATCAATTTTTGGAGAATTACGAACCGCGCGGCGAAAATGCCGAGTCCGAGCAACGCATCGCGCGTCGGCGTTTGTCCGCGAAATTGCGCCCGCTGCTGTTGCGCCGCTTGAAGAAACATGTCGCGAAGGATTTGCCCGACCGCATTGAGGAACGCCGCGACTGTCCGCTTGGCGAAGACCAGCGCAAATTGTATCTAGCCGAATTGCGCCGCAGCCGCGACCAAGTGATGAAGGCCGTCGAAACACAGGGCTTGAACAAATCCAAAATGCACGTCCTTGCCGCGCTCACGCGCTTGCGGCAAGTTTGCTGCCATCCGTCGCTCGTTGGTAACGACACCGCGAGCGGCAAAACGGAAACACTGTTCGAGCTGCTCGACCCGCTCATCGCGGACGGTCAGAAAGTTCTGGTGTTCTCGCAATTTGTTCAGATGCTGCAACTGCTCGAAAAAGATTGCGCGGCGCGGAACATCCACACGCACATCCTCACCGGTCAGACGAAAGACCGGCAGGCGGTCGTCAACGATTTCCAGAAGGAAACCGGTGCGTGCGTTTTCCTCTTGAGTTTGCGCGCGGCGGGAACGGGTTTGAATCTGACGAACGCCAGCTATGTCGTGCTTTACGATCCATGGTGGAATCCGGCGGTCGAGGCGCAGGCCATTGACCGCTCGCACCGCATTGGCCAGACGCAAACGGTGAACGCCTACCGCCTCATCGCGCCGGGCACCGTCGAAGAAAAAATCTGGGAACTGCAGCAAAGCAAGGCGCAAACCATCGCCGACGTGCTGGGCGAAGAAGGTTTTGCCCGCAGCCTCACGGCGGTGGATTTGGAATACTTGTTCGCGGAAGATTGAACAAAAAATTTATGCGGTCGCGTTCAATTTTTGTTTTCGCTTGTTGATTCTGTATGAAACAAATGCTGCAATCGCACCAAGCGCGGAAGCTGACACGATTCCCACAACAATTCCCACTATAATGTTCAACGTCTTGTTCGGCCTCACTGGTGCGCGCCCCGGTTCGGCCCTGTCGGTGATTTGGGCCATAGAAGTACTCGGAATTTGCTCGTCAATTTTCTCGGCTTCTATTTTTGCCAAGAGTAATTTATGAAACTCAATTAATTTTACCAATTCCCGTTTCTTGTCCCAATAAGGCTGTTCTTGCGGCAATATGGCTGTGCTTGGGGCAAGCGCGTGCGGATCTCGGTCGCTTATAATCAATTCCTTGCGGAGCTGTTCTAGGCTGGTTTGCAAAACCGCGATTGTTTCTTCCTCTTGCTTAAATTGTGTCTGCAATTCACCCAGACCATTTGTGATTAAAGTCGCGCGGTATTTTACGCAATAATCCTTATAGGATTTGGCAATGGCATTGGCAATTTGCGCGGCTTCGTTTTTGTCTTCGCTAAAAACAGTGATGCTAACGAGTTTGGTGTTGCCCACAGGGGTGAGGATTATTCGCGATTTAAGGCATGTGAGCGTGTTTGTTGTCTCAAGCGGTTTGCCGCCGTTATATTTTTTGCCCCACTCGACATTCAAATTCAATTTGTCTATTACAGGCTTAAGAACAGTCTGTGACTCCATGATTTCAAATTGCGGTTGGATAAAATAAGGGTCATAATAAGGGTCATAACTCGTGCTTGGCGCATCATTTTCTACCTTGATGCGCGCAGTGCTGGCATAGCTTTCCGGCAAAATGAACGTAATGGCAACACTTGTTATCAGCACAATTAAAAATACAGCTGTGAATACCTTGAAAAAGGCAGTGCGAGGTTGAATGAGCAAGGCCATGTTATCAGACATAGATTTCCTTTTGCTTAATGCGGCGAGCCGTTCAACGAATGAAGTCTTCACCAAATCCGGCAGGACGCGCAGCCAGAGTTTTGCCACGCCCCAGCCTTGTGATTCATTCCAAGCATCGCGACATTGGTCGCGAAAAAGTTGCGCCATTGCCAAGCCGTATTCTTCCCGGTGTGTCGGCGGGTAGGCTCGCAGCAACCAGCCATACACCTTTTGAGAAACCATCAACCAGCGGTTGTTGAAATTCTTTGCCATGACTCACGCAGGTTTGGAAATCAGTTTTTTCCCGCGAGCCAGCTTCACAATGTCCGCATAACGCTGCGCCTCCGCCCGAACCACCTGTTCGCCAACCCCAGATAATCGGTAATAGCGACGACGCTCATCATCCAGATGCGGGTCGGGGCGTTCGTCCGATTCTTCAATCAACTGCGCTTCGAGGAGACGCTTGACTGTGCCGTATAAGGTGCCTGGCCCCATTTTAATCTGACCTTCCGTGCTTTCATCCACTTCCTGCATGATGGCGTAGCCGTGGCGCTCGCCGCTGGCCAGCGCAAGCAATACATGAAATACCGCCGGCGTGAGCGGCAGCATGCTTTCAGGGTTGGTTTTAGACTTTGCCATTTTAATGGATATATCTGTTGCGGATATAATTAATTAAAGTTGGTTTTATGTCAACATCGTTTTGTGATTTTTATTGCCGGAAAACTTTAGTCCACCGCCGGATCCAGCCGCTTGTCGGACACCAGATACTTGCGGACATAGTCGTGAACCGCGTTTTCCAGCGACGTGACCGGCTCGGCATAGCCCGCGCCGCGCAGCCGCAACAGATTCGCCTGCGTGAAATACTGATACTTCTCGCGGATGGTCTCCGGCATTTCGATAAATTTGATCACCGGCTTTTTTTTCAGCGCGGTGAAAACGGCGTTCGACAAATCAACCCATGTCCGCGCGTGGCCGGAGCCGATGTTGAACAGTCCGTTCGCCTTCGGTGTCGCGGCCAGATGCAACGTCATTGCCACGCAATCTTTGACGTAGAGAAAATCGCGCTTCTGCTCACCGTCCTTGTAGTCCTTCCGGTAGCTCTTGAACAACTGGATCACCCCCTTGCTTTGCACCTGCGCAAAACTTTTATGCACGAGCGAGCGCATATCATTTTTGTGATCTTCATTCGGGCCAAAGACGTTGAAATATTTCAGGCCGACAATTTTGTTTAAAAACCCGGCGCGTTTGGCGTGCAGATCAAACAGATGTTTTGAGTAGCCATACATATTCAACGGGCGCAGCATGTCGAGCTTGGTTTCGTTGTCTTCCATGCCTGCCGAGCCGTCGCCATAAGTCGCGGCGGACGACGCATAAACCAAGCGCGTTTTTTGCGCGAGTGACCAGACGGCAAGGTCTTTGGTGAACTCGTAATTATTTTTGATGAGATACGTCGCGTCCTTTTCCGTCGTGGCCGAACACGCACCCAGGTGCAACACCAAATCAAATTTCCCCAGCGCGCCGCTTTGCAAGCGCGGCAGCAAATCGGCGGCTTCGACGTAATCGGCAAAACGCAGCGACGTGAGGTTGCGCCATTTTTCGTTCGTGCCGAGGATGTCGCAGACGACGATGTTGTCGCAGCCGCGCCGGTTCAGCGCCCAGACGAGCGCGCTGCCGATGAAGCCCGCGCCGCCGGTCACCAGCACGCGCGCGTCGGAAAAATCGTTTGGTTTCATGTTGGCCGACAAATTAAGAAAAATGGAACGCAATGACAAAGCTAAACCTGCCGTTGCCTAGCTTAATAATTTCATTTTGCATGATTAGCCGCATTGTTTTTCAAAGGCTTTTGAGGTGTCGCTCCAAAATTTTCCCCCCAGCATTCGTTTTTCAAACGGCCGTGCCGTCGCGCAAGGCAGCGGTCAGGCCGGAACCGCGTTGTGACTGGGCCGCGATGGTCGCGCGCAGGATGGTTTCCGGCGCGAGGATGCGGACGGATTTGCGCGCGCGCGTGAGGCCGGTGTAAAAAAGCTGCCGCGTGAGCACCGGACTCGGCTTGTCCGGCAACACCAGCAGGACATGATCAAATTCCGAACCTTGGCTTTTGTGGATGGTCAGCGCAAAAACCGGCTCGTGTTCCGGCAGTCGTTCGCGTGCGACGGTGCGGATGTTTCCAGTTTCGTCAGGAAAATAAACGAGCGAAGCACCACCCGTCGGCCAGACGACGCCGGTATCGCCATTAAACAATTTTAGTGCGTAATTATTGGCCGTCACCATGAGTGGCTTGCCCGCGTAACTTCCAGATTTGATTTTGTCCGGCGCGATGAATCCGGCTTCCACCAGAATTTCCCCGGCGAGACGATTGATCGTTTCAGTGCCGAAAGGCCCTTCGCGCACGGCGCAGAGGATGCGAAATTTTCCGAGCGCGGCGAGCGCGGCGGCGGGCGAAGCCGACTTCAGCACGTCGCCGTAATGTGAAACTACCGTGTCGCGCAGCGCGGCCTTGAGCAAATTCGCGGACGGCAACGGCTGCCACGCGAGCGCGGCGAAAGGTTGCCGGAGTAGATCCATGGTCTTGCCGACATGACCCTCGTTCACCGCGAGGCTGATTTCATTGAGCGCAACCGCTGCTCCGGAACGATAATTCGTGCGCAGTTGAATCGCCGTGTCCACCAGACCGCGGCCGGAAGAAAAGTTTTTTTCATCAAAAATTTCGCCGCCGCAACCCTGATAATCGTTCCGAAAATTTTCGCTGAAGCCGTTGATCGCCACCGCGCGGCAGAGATCGCCCAGCACATTGCCGGTATCAATGGGCGGCAGTTGATCCCGGTCGCCGACGAGTACGAGTCGTGCGTCCGGCTTGAGCGCCACAAGTAATTTCGCCATCAGTGCGAGGCTGACCATGCTCGCCTCGTCCACCACCAGCACGTCCACGGGCAGCGGGTTGCCCGCATTGTGACGGAATTTTGCGGAACGCGGGATTGTGCCGAGCAGCCGGTGAATTGTGGTTGTGAGATCCTTGGCCTGAAGGCGTGTTTTCACATTTTCCGAGCACCCGAGACCGGCGAGCGAGCGCGACAAAGCTTCCTGCAACCGCGCCGCCGCCTTGCCCGTGGGCGCGGCAAGTTTGATTCGCAAATCATCTCCGCTCGGTTGGTCAAGGAGCAGCGCGAGCAAACGCGCCACCGTCCACGTTTTGCCCGTGCCGGGGCCGCCAGTGATGACGGAAAATCTCTGCCGCAACGCTGCAAACGCCGCGACCTTCTGCCAGTCCATTTTACCCGCAGCACCGGGAAATAATTTTTTCAACCCGTCCGCGACGGACTTCGCGTCGAGCGCGAACGGCGGTTGTTGGATGCGTTTCAAAATTTCATCGGCCACCGTTCGCTCGTATTTCCAATAGCGGTGAAGATAAAGCCGCCCCGCGTCGTCCAAAATCAGTGGCTTGTCCTCGTGCGGCCAGCCGACGACGGAAGTTGCGCGCAGACGCTTTTCCAATTCGGCGCGTGGCGGAAAACTGAAGAAATCAATTTTTTCATTTGGCAATTCGGAAAAAGATTTGCCGGCGACCTCATCCAGAAAAAAACAAGCATGACCTTCCGCCAAACGCCGGCTCGTCAGTGCCGCCGCCAAAACCAGCTCGGGACAATCGCCGCCGGAAAATTTCTGTATCAGTCGGGCAAAATGGCGGTCAATCGGCTGGAACAACTCGCTTTCCAAAAGGGCGGCAAGCGAAAAAGTCGGGTTCATGATTTCGCCTCCGCAAAATTTCCTAGCAACGACGAAAGCCCGGCAATTTTTTCTGCCGACGGACGGTCGCAAAAAATTCCGAGTTCTGGTTTTCCCGGCGCGAGGCCACGCAGGAAAATGTAGCGCACACCGCCGAAATGCTTTTCGTAATCGTAGTTCGCCAGTCGCGCCCGCAAATATTTATCGAGCGCCACGGTGTAGATGTGATACTGCAAATCATAGCCGCGCTCCGTGATTTCGTGCCGCATCGCCGCCGCGTTGTAGTCCTCGACGGAATTGCCAAGTGAACTTGATTTCCAGTCGACAATGTAAAAGCGGCCTTCAAATTCAAAGATGAGATCAATAAAGCCTTTGAGAAAACCCTCAACGCGGGGCAACGTGGCGCGCCTCGCCGCCAGAGTATTATTTTTATCGCGAATCATCTGCAATAATTTTTCCGCTTCAAGCTGGCCGGTCGGAAAATAAAACTCCATTTCGCTTAACCGCTGCGCCGGGTTGATGCGTGCGAGCGTGAAATTAGGATCTTCAAAATTCAAAGGTGTGTGACGCAACCATTCCAGCATTTTGGTAACTGCTTCGACATTTTGTGGCTCGTCCAAGCCGAAAGCTCCTAATTGTTGTTTCACCAAAACCATCGCTGAAGCCTTGTCATCACTGGTGAAATCAAATTGCTCCAAAAGTTTATGCAGGCAGTCGCCCGTGCGCGTGCCAGCCGGCAGCGCAAAAATTCCCGTGGCAATTTGTTCTTCGCGCGCGTCGGATTTTGGTTCGACGGTGGTTGTGTCGTAATCCGGCAAGTCGGGCGCGACGGCCGTTTCGTGTGGTGATAAAACCTGCTGGGACAATTGCGTGAAGCTGGAGAGAAACCACGAGGGCTTGATTTCGCGTTCGCAGAATTTAGCAGTCAGTTTCTTTAAGTCGGATTTTTCCGGCAACCAAAGTTCTCCGTCTTCCAACGGCACGTTGGCAACTGCGATGCTGGCCGGTGATTTTTCCGCCAGCGCCAACCAGCGATTTTTCCAGTCCGCCGGATTCGCTGTCGTCGCATCCAAGAATTCAATCGGGTCGGAAATTTTTTCACTGCGATCATTTAACAGCCACGCCAGTGCCGTAGATTTCTTTTTGGTGGAAGGCGCGCTGACCACATAACACCGATGGCGTGCGCGCGTCAGGGCGACGTAAAGCAGGCGGACGCTTTCGGCGAGTTGCTCCTTTCTTGCCTGCGGTGTATGCGGTGACGCTGAGTTCAAATCCCACGTCAAATCTTTCGTGGCCGGATCGTGAAAAAGCACGACGTCCATTATCGGTTTACGTTCGACCTTGATTTGTGAAATTTTCGCATCGCGCGTGACGAATGGACAAAACACCACCGGATATTCCAATCCTTTCGCGCGATGAATAGTGACGATTTGCACCGCGTCTTCGTCGCTTTCCAGGCGGAGTTGAAATTCATCTGCCGCCGCTTCATCACTCGCGCGACGTTTTTCGAGCCACTGCACGAGCTGTGCCGCGCCCAGATGTTCCGCGCGGCTCGCGGCTTCCAGCAGCTCGGCGAGATGCAACACGTTGGTGATGCGACGTTCGGCGTCGGGAAAACATAAAAGATTTTCAACCACCTTTTCCTGGCGTAGCAACTGCGAGAACATGAAATAAAAGCCGTCGCGTTCCCAGCTCCCGTGATAACCGGCAAATTCCTGCAAACGTTCCTGCCACGAAAATTCATCCGCCACCAGTTGCGCCACTCGGTTTCCGTCCCAACCGAGCGTATCCGTCGTCAATGCACATTTCACGCCAGCCTCGCGCACTGGATTCAAAATGGCGGTAAGAATCCATTGCAGTTCGCGCGCCTCGTCCGATTCAAAAACACTGGCCATCGCCTGCTCCACACTGGGAATTTGGAGTTCATGCAACGCGTTTTTCACCCAGCCCGCCTGCCGATGCGATTCCACCAGCACCGCGATGTCACGCGGGTTCAGCCGCTGTTTACCGATGCAAACCTCCTCGCGTAAGAGCCGCGAAATTTCGGCAGCCACGGCGGCGGGCAATAATTTTTGCGTGGACTTGGATGACGGTGAACCATTCTCCGCGCTCCAGCTCCAAACCTGAAAAGGTGGCGGACGATTGCTATCCGGCGGAAAAACAATCGGCTGCGCGTCGGCGCGTTTCGCTGACTTCACCGGTTCAAAGGAAATTTGTTCCTCCACGAACGCCGACGTTTTTCCCGCACTTTCAAAAATCGTGTTGACGGCGTTCACCAATGCGGATTCCGAGCGCCAATTCGTGTCGAGCGAGTATTCCTTGCAATCCGGCGTGCTGGCGGTCGCGAGATAAGTGTTCACATCCGCGCCGCGAAATCCGTAAATCGCCTGCTTCGGATCGCCGATGAGATAAAGGCTGTGCGCTGCGCTATCTGCAAAAATCGTGCGGAAAATTTTCCATTGCAGCGGATCCGTGTCCTGCGATTCATCAATCAGCGCTGCGCGAAATTTTTTGCGGACAGAATTGGCGAGCGCGTTGCCAGACGAGCCATCCAGCGCCGTTGCCAGGCGGCTGATGAGGTCGTCGTAAGATTGTTGCTTCGCCTCTTGCTTGCGTTTTGACAAGGTTTCTAGCGCTGTCCGTAAAAAATCCAAACGCTGCGCCAGCGCAAATTCCGAAGCGCGCGCGAACAAATTCTCGCAACAGTCGAATAACGGTGGATATGGAAGCGGCAATTCTTTTTTCACGCCGACAGCATTGCGAATCACGGAAAGACAAAAGAACTGGATGGCTTCCCATAATTCCGTCGAAAGTTTGTCAGTGGCGAAACCTGCACCTAGAGTTTCCATGTGTGTCTGGATGACTTCCGACTTGTTGTGGTCGCCATTTGCCCATTTTTTCCCACCGATAAAATAACTCGCCAAATCAACATGCTTATCGGCGATTTCTTTCCATTCCGCTCCGCATTTTAGGAAGGTCAATTTCAATTCCGCCGCCAAAATTTCTAACGGACGCGCGGGTGCAGCGGGCAGCAGCTTCAATTCGGGATAAGTGAGAAAACGCTTTAACAGCGCGGTAAAAACGTCCGGCGTAAGATTTTGGCGCAGCGCGACGCTCACCCGCAGCGCGTCGTCGGTATAATTCTGCCGGCTAAAATAATCCGCCGCGATTTCGCGGATGAGATTGTCCTGATCCGCGATCAGTTCGACATTGAACAGACTGCCGCTTTCAAACGCGCTGTCTTGTAAAGTGCGCTGGCAGAAGCCGTGAATCGTGGAAATCGAAATAAGATCGAAAATTTCCAACGCATTACGCAGTGAATTGATTGCAGCTTCGCGGCGCGACTGTGTGCGCGCGACCAATTCCAACAAGAGCGCGTCATCGGTGGGTTTTCCTTCCAGCGCAAGCAGCGCTTCCGCAAGTCGGCGGCGGATGCGGTCGCGCAATTCAGCCGTCGCCGCCTCGGTGAACGTCACAACCAGAATGTCGCTCGCCGGAATTTTTTCCTCGACGAGCAGCCGCAGGAAAATTCCCGCCAGCGCAAACGTTTTACCCGTGCCCGCGCTGGCCTCCAGTCGCGTGACGCCCAAATCCAGTGGCGTGTGAACCAAGTCGAATGTCATGGCGACTCCTCCGTTTGGTGCGCGAGCAGTGGCTCAACGATTTGTTTCGCGAGTCGCTCAAATTCTTCGTCCAGCGGATTTGCCGTGTTGCGAAAACAAAGATTAAAATATGCGTCGCGCGAATCGCCTTTGCCAACATCCTCGTCCTCGTTGCCGTCCCATTTTTCCTGCGCCTTTTCTCCCGGCGATTTTTTCCCTTTCGGATTGGCGAAGGCAAAACTGCTGGCCGGAAAAAATGGCAGCGGCTGCGTGAGGCCGAGAAAATAAATTTCCAAAAGCTGCTGCAAGATTTTTTCCGCGTCAGGAACTTCATCGAAGCGCCAAGTTTCGTCCTCCGCGATGAGCCAGCTTGTTTTCGTTTCCGGCAAACCGGCGAGTTGCAGCGCGAGATGTTCGATCCACAACCGCAAATGCGCGGCGGGTTTGATTTTTGCTGTGCGGCAATGGACGATTCCGACCCCATGAAATAAGGGTAATTCACCCTCCAGCCGGAAATCGCCAATCTGTAATTTTACCGGCTGGCGGATTTTTTCCGCCGCACCGATGCGTTGCTGCAATGATTCGATAAGCGGCTGGGTTTTCGCGAGCAAATCGTTTGCGGCAATAATTCCCGCTGCACCGGGCGGCAACTGGCCGCCGCCTTGCCACGCGGCCAGAAGGTTTTCCAGCGGGCGTCTGTCCAAAAAGGCTTCCACAATTTCCTGTTTGAAATTGAAGGCGTCCAAGCCGCCCACGGAAAATGGCTCTTCGTCGGACAAAAGTTCTTCGTCTTCCGGCAAGCGAAAATCCAGCCGCCGTTGCACAAAAAACTTCGCGGGATTTTGAAAAAAACTTTGCAGGTCTTTTATTGAAACAATTTTCGAGTCCGCATCCGGCGCGGCGAGCGGTTGCGTGAGAAAAGGCTTGGCGGCAGCGCGTTTCGTGTGGTCAGCGATGTGGCGGCTGATTTCCGCGTCCGCCGCCGAATAGCTGAACAGATGCGAATTTTTGTCCGCTTGAAAATAGGCCGGATTAAAACCGTGCAGGCGATGACGCGTCACGAGCAGTTCGCTGACGAGCGGAGTTTCTTGCGGCTGTAATTTTGCATCCGCAATTGTTCCCGCAAGTTGGAATCGCGCGCCGAGATAATCGAGCAGTTCGCTGACGACGACGGACGGCGGTCGTGGGCTGTTGTCGCTGACGGATTGGCCGGCGTAGCTGAGGTAAAATCTTTCGCGCGCGGCAAGTAACATTTCGAGAAAGAGATAGCGGTCGTCGTCGCGGCGCGAGGCGTCGCCGGTTTTTGGTTGCGCGGCCATCAAGTCAAAACTCAACGGCGCGGGTCGGCGCGGGAAATTTTTATCGTCCAGGCCCAGCACGCAGACGGCACGGAACGGCACGTTGCGCATCGGGTTGAGGCCGGAAAAAGTTACGCGCCCGCGCAGAATCGCCTTGCCGGACGGCTCTTCCGTGAGTTTTGGCAAAACGCGTTCGAGAACAACTTGAAACGGGATTTTCCCTTCAAAACCAGAAATCTTTCGTTGCGCGCGCAGGCCGTTGAGGATTTGGCGAATGGCGTTGGCGGCAAATTCTTCTTCTCGGTCGGGTTCAAATAATTTATCCAGAATTTTATTCAGCGTGGCTGCCCAATTTTCCAGAGTGCGCGGTGCGGCGAGTTCGTCTAGCGTGGTAAAAAATTGTTTCTGAAAATCCAACCAGCGTCCTAAAAGCTCCGTGGCCATGCCTTCGATGTTTTCACAGGGCAGCAGTTTGTTGAACATCGCGTCGCCGTCATCAGCCATCGCGTAACCGAGCAACAGGCGCGAGCTGCCGTGTTCCCAAGTGTGTTCGGGAAAAGCGGGTAGGCCGAGTTCCACACGTTGCGCCGCATCGCGTCCCCAGCGGATACCGGAGTTCTTGATCCATTCGCGGATTTGTGGCAGTTCATTTTCCTTCACGGAAAATTTTCGGCGCACGTCGGGCGTTTCAAAAAAATCAAGAACGGTCGTGGCGGTGAGGCGACTCGTGGCGAGTTGCAGCAAGTCGGCGAAGCTGTTGACGAGCGGACTCTCCTGCCGCGCACCTTGGTCGGCGAGCGTGTAAGGAATCGTAGGCGAACCCGGCTCGGCGCTGTCGAATACGCCTTTGATGAACGGCGCGTAAGCTTCGACATCTGGCAGCATCACGAGGATGTCCTGTGGCGACAAGGTGGGATCATTGGTTAACCATTCGAGCAGATGGTCGCGCAGGACTTGAAGTTCGCGCAGCGGGCTGTGGCAATTGTGAATTTGGATCGAACGGTCGGACCTGCTTATTTCCAATGCTTTGCCGGCCGTACGTTCCTCCAAATTTAAAATGGCGCGCTGGATGTGGCCGAGTAAATTTTCCGACGCGGGAATTTGGAAATCGTCAATCTCTTCATTTACCATCTCCAAGTCCGTGACCAACCGCAGAAATTCACGGCCGGTCTTGCCCCACGAAGCGAGCAGCGGCTGGCCGCGATTTAGATGCAGCTCGCGCGGATTCAGATTGTTTTTTTCAGCGACAGCTTGAATCATTTCGTCCTCCAACGCCGAAGTGATGTCGCCCCAGTATTCGGCGCACGGCGAAAGCCAGAACAAATGCACGGAAAGGTGCCGCGCGAGCGATTGTAACACTTCGAGATAAACCGGTGGAAGGCTGGTCGGGCAAAAAATCGTGAGGCGTTCCGTTAATTTGGTTTTGTCGCAGTCCGGCTGCTTGAGCGCGAGCAGGAGTTCAAAAAGAAATTTGCCCTGACACGCGAGTCCGTCGCTCATCGCCGCGCGCCACAATTGCGCCTGCCAGTGCGTTTCCTGTCCGTGCTGCCACGCGTCAATCCACTGCGGACGATAAACGCTGTATTCATCGAACAATTTGGCGATGCGTTCGGCGAGCTGGAATTTACGGCGCGGGTCGGTGGAAGTGGCGAGATAATTTTTGACTTCCCGGAACGCCGGTTCATCCAGCAGCGGTTCCAGTTTTTCCATGAGTCGCCAGGTGAGCGCTTCTGGTTCGATAAGGCCGGCACGGCTTTTTTCAGGCAGCAGATTTTGCATCAGCCCGAAAAAGAATGCGCGCGGGAAGGGCAGTTCCAGATTGGCGGCAATGCCGTGGCGGCGGGCGAGTTCAAGTTTCAGCCATTGCGCCAGCCCCTGCGTCGGCACGATGATTTGTTCCGCCGCGAAGGGCGAGCTTAACGGCAGGCGTAGTATTTCCGCGGCCAGCCGTTGCGCCAGATTTTCCAGCCGGTTGCTTTTGTAAAGGATGAAGCTCACTTCAAGAAACCTTTTAATGTCGCGGTTTGAAGTGGTGCATCCACCAAGAGTTGAACCTTGAACCTTCTGATCCGTAGTTGGGAAACGTCCTGTTTCGGGGTGTTTCTATAGATTCCTCAAACATGTGTTTCGACCCTTTAAAAATTGGCTTAAATGCTGTTCTTAGCTTTGCATTAAATTGTTGGCTGGGAAGGCCTTCAGCAGTACAAAAAGCCGCACAGATTTCATTTTCTGAAATTTATTGTTGCAAAAAAATCTCATCCGTCCAAGGTAATCTACCACGGTTAATTTAGTTAAAACACTGGGAACAATCCTGGCTCGCATATCCCCACCGCCAGCATGGGACAGCGTCGGCTCAATCTGGTTGCAAAGAATTCGCTTGACCTCAGCCGACGTCTGTCCTAGTGTCATAGGACAGACGCTGCCCATGATCTTGCAAGTTGATTTCAAATCCGGCAAGCCGGTCTATCTCCAACTGGTGGACCAAATCCGCTACGCCGCCGCATCGGGCGGGCTGCGCACCGGCGAACCGCTCCCGTCCATCCGCCCGCTCGCCGAGGAACTGCGCGTGAACCGCAACACTGTCGCCAAGGCTTACGCCGAACTCGAGAGTCAGGGCGTCATCGAGACGATTCCCGGCAAGGGCTGCTTTCTTAAAGAGAGCAATTCGCCGTTCACCAAGTCTGCGCGCCAGAAGATATTGACTAAGGAAATTGACGAGGCCGTCGTCGCGGCGCACCACCTGCAAGTGGACCGTGACGCGTTTCTCGCGCTCGTCAAGGAACGGCTCGACAGTTTTGAACGCAAGGTTAAGGAAAAATCCGACAACGACTGAAAGGAAACGCATGAACACTGACTCGCCCGTCATTGAAATCAAAAACCTCACGCGCAGTTATGGCAAGCACGACGCCGTGAACGGCCTCTCGCTAAACGTGCGCGCCGGGAAATGTTACGGCTTTTTTGGCCGCAACGGCGCGGGCAAAACCACGACGATAAAATGCTTGTTGAATTTGCTCCGTCCGACTTCCGGTTCGGTAAATGTTTTTGGCCTCGACCCGCAACAAAACGAAGTCGCCGTCAAATCGCGGCTCGCGTATGTGCCGGACATGGTCGCGTTTTATCCGTGGATGACCGTGCGCGACACGCTGGAATATTTCGCCTCGTTCCGCAAACATTGGAATCGCGACATCGAAAATGATTTGCTCAACCGCTTTCAACTCGACGCAAATAAAAAAACCACAAGTCTCTCGAAAGGCCAGCGCACGCAGCTCGCGCTCATCGGCGCGATCTGTCCCGAACCGGAATTGATCGTGCTCGACGAGCCGACGAGCGGCCTCGACCCGATTGTCCGCCGCGAATTCATCGAGACCGTCATCGGCGCGTATCAATCCGACGATCCCGGCCACCGCACGGTGTTTGTCTCCACGCATCTGATTTCCGAATTCGAGGGTTTGATTGACGAATTCACGATCATCGAAGGCGGCAAAAATCTTTTGACAATGGAAGCCGACGCCGCGCGTGACCGATTCCGTAAAATCCGCGCACGCTTTTCTGAAATACCCATGCTCGATTTGTCCGGCGCATTGAATGTAAAGCAAAGCGCGCGCGAAATTGAAATCCTTGCCGATGGCAACAGCGAACAGATCCTGGAGACGATAAAATCATTCGCTCCAGAGGAATTAAAATCCGAATCGCTGTCACTGGAGGAAATTTTTGTGGCCTCGGACATTTTGAAAAAGGCGAAGTTATGAACGCGCTCGTCAAAAAAGAAATCCGCCTGCTGCTGCCAAGCTGGATTGCTGCGATGCTGCTGGCAATCTTCCCGGTTTGGTTTCAATCCGTCTGGTCGCAAAATCCTGACGACTCCTCTTTTTTTGAAGTCGCCTATGTCTTGGGAGTTTCACTGCTTGGCCTTGCTTCATTCGGGCAGGAATTTAGTTCCATGACTTTCACACTTTTACTTTCTCAACCGATGCCTCGGCAGCGCATCTGGCTTGTTAAGATTTACACGCTCGCGGGTGCCTTTAGTTTGGTTTCGCTGGCGTTCTTCATTTCATGGAAGCTGTGCGCTCAATTTTTTTCTTGGGGCAATTCGTTCTATATTTTCGGCTTTGCATCTAAATTTGAATCTTACGTCATATTCGCTTTTGCCGTTCTCTGCGGCGGACTCTGGTCAACGCTGTTGTTGCGTCAGGTCACCGCCGCATTTTGGTTTGTGTTTCTTGCGCCTGGAATTTTAATGGTTTTGCTCCTTGCGTTGGGAGACTGGTTGAATTTTGGTGTTACGCCGGAAATGCAAGCCTTCTGGTTGCTGCTCTATTCCATCGCGGGATTTTTCTTCGCCCGCTGGCTGTTTTTCCGGGCACAGGATGTGCAATGGACGGGTGGAACCATCGCCCTGCCGGAAATGCGCGGCACTTCAAAAAGGTTCGCGCGCGGGACGGAAAAGCGTTGCCGGCATCCGCGTGCCGCGTTGTGGCGGAAGGAAATCCAGTTGCATCAATCGCAATTTGTCATGGCGTCTGCGCTGTTACTGCTGCACTTCGGCGTACTCGCGACCAGAACATTCGGACATTTTGGAAAAAATTCTTCGACAGAATTCATTCTGGAAACTTTCTGGGGCTTATGGCTGGTGATGCCACTGCTTGTTGGCTGCGCGGCGGTGGCGGAGGAACGTAAGCTTGGCACGCTCGAAGGTCAGCTTTGCCTGCCGGTAAAACGACGGACGCAATTTGCGATCAAATTATTCGTCGTGCTTTTGTTGTCCGTGTTGCTGGGCGCGGTCATCCCGCTGCTGTTGGAAGGGTTGAGGATTTTACCGGATATTCATTTTGGAATCGGCACCCTTGAACCCGGCTGGCAAAATTATCTGTCAGTAACGCAACTCTTTCTGGTGAATTGTCTGGGGACATTCACGTCTCTTCTACCGTTGCTGACACTGTTTGGCATTGCCGCCGCCATTGGCTTGATTTCATTTTACGTCTCCTCGCTCACGCGCAACACGCTGCAAGCGCTCGCGCCGGCGTTGCTGGGAATTCTGATGGGATTTTTCGGGCTGTTTTTTTTCGCGCGGCTCCAGACATTGAACCTGAATTTTTTATGGCCCGGGCCGCTGCCGTATTTCATCGGCGTGCCGGTGATGCTGCTGACGCTGCTGGCGCTGGCGTTCTGGAATTTTCAACACGTCCGGACCAGCTCGAAAATGTGGCTGCGGAATTTTTTTACGTTCGTGCTGGCGCTGGTGTTTGCCGGGATCGCGACCTTGGCAGTTTATCATCGCGCTTGGGAAAAGCTGACGCCTTTTGAGCCACCGCATGGATCGGCAAGATTGTCGCAATCCAATCCTGCCAGCTTGGACACACAATTCGGCGAGATTTCCGTTCGTCTGCCTGATGGGAAAATCTGGATGAGTAATTTCATGGCCGACCAAAACAATCTCAACCCGATTTCTATGCTGCTGGGCAATTTCAAAACTACGCTGGCTGATGGCAAATTTATCAACGACTCGAATTGGTTGACGGTGCAACGCTCCTACCGGGAATTGATTGGCATCAAAACCGACGGATCACTGTGGGTTTCGGATGGGCCGGAGCCAAAAGGGAGTTTTCAAAACGGCAAATGGACAATCAATGAGGACAACATGATGCATCTTATGCCATTCGGTAAGGAAACGAACTGGAGCAGCTTCGTTCCCGCCCCGTTCTTGGTTTTACTCGTCAAAAACGACGGAACCCTTTGGCGCTGGGGGCGCTGGAGGGTGACCAATGGTTACGATTTTGGATTGAAGCACAAACAATGGCCGGGGTTGCGGGCGTTCATGCCTCATCGGCTGGGAACGGAATCAAACTGGGCGGAAGTTTTCCGATACCACTACGCTACTTATCTTCGCAAGACCGACGGTAGTCTTTGGGTGTACGGAAATTGGGAAAATTGGGACACAAATGGCCAGACGTTGCTTGAAGTTGAGCCGGGCTTCACCGTTCAATCCATGAATCTGGGACGCGACCGGTTTCGTAGCGTCGCGCGGATTCGAGACGGATTGGAATACGACGTCGGTGTGCGGAGTGACGGAACTTTTCGCATCTGTGCGGACGAGCTTTTGGCATTAGTCAAGGGCAAGCGCTACCGGGATTACGAATGGTTTCCGACCGATTTGCAAATCGGAGACGGAACCAACTGGCTCGCTGTGGCCGGAGATCGCGATAGAATTGTCACGCTTAAAAATGACGGCACATTGTGGCTGTGGAATTTTTCCAGCCGGCGCTTATATTTTAGTCTTGATGAACAGGAAGTATTGAATACAAAACCCGTCCGTCTCGGTACGCACTCGGACTGGATTGCGATTTCGGGCATTGGCAACGACGTGGCCGCGCTCGCCGCCGACGGTAGCCTATGGTTCTGGCCGATAGAAAGCGTGGAGCACTTGGGCGACAGCCGTGGCTTAGGGTTCTTGGGTAACGGTAATTCTCGTTTTGAGCCGTTGCTAGACATTTCCCACAAGCCGCAATACCTCCGCAACATTTTTAGTGGCCAGCATTGAGAAAGACCAGCGCCGGTTACTGCTTTGACAGATTCACGTCAAATATCGGCGCGCGGTCATCTGGATGAATGCCTTTCATCAAAAATCTTTTTTTGTTCTTGAGGCGAGGGCGTGGTTTCCTAGTGGTTTTCCTTGTTCGTGAATCAAACCCATTTGATCCGCATAGCCGTGGCTGTGACCATTTTTAGCTCCTAGTCGGGTTTCACCCCATTGAGCTCGCAAGATAGTCAGACAATGCTTCCGGTCATGAATAATAAAATATTTCTTGTAGAAATCGAGGTTGCGGCCTGCTTCGTGGTGATTGCCTTCGTCGCGTTGACTTTAATGCTGGGTCACACCTTGTGGGAAAGCGTGGCTGATATCTGGCCTGGGTGACTTTTGCATTGGCGCTAAACTTCACCTCTGGCGGCTTAACTCTTGAGCGGCGCACGCGTGATGAAGAAAAGTCCCGCGTAAATCTTGGGGTCAATCAAAACGCCAGTTTTCGCCTTTGCCTCCAGCCACGGCACGATTTCGACCAGCGGAATCTCGTGATGCGACCGTGCGTGGCGGGTCCCTGCGGATGCTGACGATCCTGGATGAATACACGCGGGAATGTCATGTGCTGTGGGCGGAGCGGGCGTTGAAGTCAGCCGACGTATTGGCGTGGTTGCAGAAGG
>Ga0302265_1000506_pt1 | contig 25788 bp, 26 predicted proteins | sample III_Bog_E1_1_FD_194556 | JGI IMG/M metagenome (GOLD analysis project Ga0302265, IMG submission 194556) | Peat permafrost microbial communities from Stordalen Mire near Abisko, Sweden - III_Bog_E1_1 | ecosystem: Environmental > Terrestrial > Soil > Wetlands > Peat | place: Sweden: Abisko...
AAATCTGTCAAGGAGGGTACTCCTATATCTTTATTTATACTTTATCAAAAAAGATAACTATCACTGGGCTTGCTGACTTTTTCAGTAGGCCCTATTTATTATCTATATGAGCAATCTAGTTGAACACAATAGGTTTTATGATAACGGTAGTTTAAAAAGAGAAAAGGAAAACTTCCAAGGATTCTTATTTGAGAATATTGATTTAAGAAATAATAAAACTTCTATTTCATTTTTAAGAAGTGATTTTAGAGGTGTAAAAGTACAGAATAGTCATTTTCTTGAAAATAATTTTTCGAGGGCGGATTTTATTGATTCTACAATATTAAATTCTACTTTTCAGGACTGTATTTTCAAACATACAGAAATCTATAACACGTATTTTGAAAATTCAATGTTTTCAGAAGGCACTATAAATTCTGCCGGTTTAAGCAGGCTTATCTTTGAAAATTGCTCATTCACTGATATAGAATTTTCTGCCAACACCTTTAATAATTCAAAGCTTAATAATTGCAAACTAATTGATGTTCAATTCAAGAAAAATTCCATAGACGATATTGAGTTTGAAAATACTTCTTTTAAGAACTCGGATTTCTCTAATAATACTTCAATAAATCTATTCTTTGCTAATTGTTTATTTGATAATGTTACAATCGATGCTGATTATTTGGGTTCATACTTCTTCAAGGGAAGTTTTTTAGATAACCTCAATTTAAAATATAGAGGTAAAGTCTTTAAGTTGAACATTTCTCAAACAGAATTAATAGACAATTTATTTAAAATTCTGCTGGAAAAAGAGCGATATTATGAAGCTATTAATATTCTTGTATTAAAGAATTCTCTTTCCGAAACAAAACATTCGATTTTCAATGTAGTAAGTATAGCTACAAACTATCTTTTAGAGGAAAAAAATAAACTAAAGAGGACATATCAATTTGATAAGATATACAAGCTCTTGGAATATTATATAAATACAGGATATATTCAGATTGATGACTATTTTAAAATTATTAACCATTTTGATTGTATCAATACCTCTAATTTCGATTTCTTCGAACAAATTGATTTTAGAGAAAAAGCAAATAGATTAAAAACAATAATTAATGAAATTGATTTTTCAGGAATTTTTATTGACAGTATATATGTCAATAAAAAAGTCTTTATTGAAATTTCCATAGAAGAAGCTAATCAAACAACGTTCGAAAAATTGTTCGATAATATAATTAATAAAATAGGTCAAGATATAGACATTAATGGACGTGTATATGAGGTGATTAATAAAAGAAAGGGTTCAATTATATATGAAATTATAATATATTGTAGTGCCGTTATTTTATTGTTAACAATGTTGAAGTCTATAATTAGAGGACTTCGAGGAACAGTCAATGAAGTTATGAATTTAGCGATTGATTATCGAATAAATTCAAAAATATTGGAACACACTAAAAAAATAAAGGGTAAAGATTCTATTGAAGAAATAAAATCAATTAAGAAACTACAAGGAATATCAGATAAAGTTTTAGCACAAAAAGATTTAGTGAATACAGATATAAATAAACTTCTACCTCTTCTGAAATCTCTCGTAGTTTACCCCAATACATTGACTGATAGGAAATAGTAATTCATCTCCTCTTTTACTTAAGTTTATTCTGAAACCGAAATTGGATGATCCATAATAAGAAAATCTATCTTTGGTCAAACACAGGATATTTTTATCTTGAAGCATACTAATAGCAAAATTGCGGGTATTTATTTCAGATAATTTTAAATACTTGTGATTAATCATACTAAAAAATCCAGAATTTGTCTGGGAAATTATAAAATCTGTCCCTAGCAAAGCAGATTGGACAAGATTAAAATTTTCTTTTATATTTTTTAAGTTATCTTGACACATCCGGCTTATTAGTAATTCATTATCGAATGTGTATAGTTCTTTTATAAGATAGCACTGTGCAGAGCTCAAGCCTCCATATACATATTCTGCTAATAAATCAATTTGATCAATGATATTTTCATCACCAATCACCAATGAAAATTTTATTCCATTAAGTAATAATCTTTTCGGCAGGGAGTCAATATATGCATACTTTTTGTTAGTCTTTAATATGGCAATTTTAGAAGAATTGAAAATTAAATCTTTATCTGAATCCCAATAGAGCCCTCCAAGTGAATAATCAACAATAAAATAGATATCATTCTGTTGACATATTTTTGTTAATGCTAAATAATCTTCAGTGGAAAATTCAATTCCAGAACTATAGAGTGGATCAGTTAATATAATACATTCTATAAACTGTTCTTTTATTACTCTTTCTAGTTCAGTGAATGAAATTTTGTTGTCACGTAAGTGAAAATAAAAGAGATTGAGATTATTTTTCTTGAGGGAATCATGAACTGAAAAATATGTTGGAGTAATTACTAAAATTCTTTTAATGCCTAATTCTTTTAATCCGCTTAGAATTAAAAAAATAGAAATGGTTGAACTAGGAGTAATACTGAGTTCCGTTTGAAGGATTGGAAGTGAATAACGTTTGTTGGCATAACCTATAATTTGCTCCTTTATAGCAAATTGTTCATATGAATAATTATACTTAAATGAATTTTCACCTGCTTTATTATATACTGCCGCTAGTACATTATTGAATTCTTTTGATTCTTCTCTCTCAATATCCCAATCAGAAATAAAGTGTATCTTTTCTTCTGGTTTTTCTTGTTTTAATTTATATACTTCTTCAAAAAGCCATTCTACACTATAATTCATCGCTGATAATAAATAGTTATCCTTTATTCAGAGAACTAATTATTACTAGAAATGAAAACTTTTCCGGGGATGTTTAAGTGTAAGGATTTCACGTTGTTTATCTCTATTTACATGGGTGTATATCTGAGTTGTTGAAATAGAACTATGCCCTAAGAAATGTTAAATGTATTTTATATCGACCTGCTCTTCCAGTAGGAGAGTGGCAAATGAGTGCCGGAATACATGTGGAGTTATGTTTCTGCTAAAACCTGCTTGGATAGTATACTTCTTTACCGTGTATCGAATGGATTGTTCAGATAATCGTTTGTTCAATCGGTTAACAAAAAAATAGCCATTGGACAATTGTATACGCTCTTTAAAAGCACAATAATATTCATTGAGGATAGCTAGGCTTTCTGTATTGCATACCTGTATAATCCGTTCTTTGTTCCCTTTACCTTTTAATGTTATGTTGCCGGAGTCAATATCAATATTTTCTTCCTTTAAGTTTGATAGTTCTGAAACACGTGCACCTGTTGCGAAAAGCAATTCAATAACCGTTATATCCCTGAGTTTTTCCAGATCTGAATAGTCACTTATATTTTTAATGTCTTTTTTGAGATTGTAGACGGCTTTAAAAATACTTTCAACTTCCGGTAGTGTCATAACCTTCGGAAGCTCTTTCGGTTCTCTGATCTTTATTTTCATTTTCCGGAACGGGTTAATTAGTATGATGTCTTCAAATTCCAGGAAATTAAATAAGGACTTAATAGTTGCCATCTTCCGCTTGATTGTTTTGGGCTTTAAAGCTGAAATGGACTGAATATATTCCCGTAAGATGTTTTTATCAACATTGTTAATTTCTCCAGTGTAATGAATATCTGATAAAAATCCATTGAATTGTTTCAGATCTATACTATAAGCCTTTAAAGTCTTGATACTTAAATTCTTTTCAAACTTGCAGTGGGCAATAAAGTCGTTGGAAGCTTTTTTCATTATGTATCTATTAAATGTGCTGAAAGATAATGATTGAGAAATATTCATAATCTGTATTGTATGTATTCAATCATTATTCAAAAAAAACAGACTATTCAAAAAATAATTTTCAATGAAATGACTCTAAATAGAATTGCTTGTATTATAATAATATAGCCTTTTAATTGTTTCAATTAAATAAAGGTATAATCTCCTCATTTAAATGCGGTTGTAGTTTTTCAAAGAAATAAAATTAAGGCGAGATAGGTCAATTGGTTAATGATTCTTCCTTAGCTATAGTTTTTGAGAAGGAAATCATTTATGAAATAATTTAAAATTTAGCGAATATATTCCCTTCGTTCAGTAGAATCAACCCAAACGCTAATAGTATATAATCTAGCAGCATGAGCTAACTGATAAGATGAATTTAAGAGGTCTTTCTGAGTAACACTAATCCTGTTGTCAACACAGTCATCACCAGATAGATCTGTTTTATTCAATTGCCCACTCTTGATAAATGAACTTTCATAACGTTTCAGTAAACATGAAAATGCTATCATTTTATCTTCTACATTTTTATCTTCTACCATAGAAAGTCTTCCCCAGTACAATCGATAGAATTTATTACGTGCTCTTAAATAATCCTCAGATCCAACCTTCTCTGTAGCTAGAATTGCTGTTGACTCAATAGCTTCAGCGGAAAATTCAAATTGTTTTTGATAAAAATATTTTCTATACTCTTTTGCCGTTTCCTCTACTCTTTCTTTTTCCTGTATTTTCTTTTCATCATTTTGTGATAGATAAGCTCTAACTGTAATAAATATACCAATAACGACTGCAATAGTTTGGGCTACACTAAAGATGTTGGGAATATTAACTGTGGACTTCCACCATGATTTTTTCTGAACCTCTGCTCTATATTTTTCTTCAAGTTCAATTTTAAGTTTCTCTTCTGATGATAGCATCTATTCAGATATTTAAAAAGTTATGGTTAACATGAAATGAGAATCCTAGAAATATATTAAATTTACTTCATTAATCAATCAATGACTTCAACATTCTCTTTCTTCTTTTGATGAGACAAAACATTAAATGATTCTGTAATAAGGTTTCCTGTATACCGGAGCAGTCAAAAATGATGATTGAGATCTTTTTTCACATAGGGATATACTGAAATGAAAAAATGAGAAATTAACAGATGTGCCTAATGTTATAGGATTAGCCCGGTAATAAAATGGCTAAGAAGAAAACCTTCTCAGCCATTAATTGCTATAATACTTTGAAATTTATGCTACCGCTAAAATCTGATTTTTTTTTCGCATTGATTCGCCTTTTAATTCCAAGCGGTGAGATTGGTGTACTATTCTATCGAGGATAGCATCAGCCATTGTTTGATCTCCAATAATCTCGAACCATTTATTTACCGGAACTTGAGATGTAACAATTATAGAACCCTTCCCGTGTCTGTCTTCAATTATTTCCATTAGCATCGCACGACCTTGCGCATCGAAAGGTTGAATTCCAAAATCATCAAGTATTATTAAATTTTGACGTTCAATTTTAGCTACCTCTTTTATATACGAGCCATCCGCTTTTGCAATTTTCAATTTACCCATCAACTTTGCAGTATTGCAATACAATGTCGTTTAGTTAAGAGTTAAATGTTTTTATATGGTTGTGAAGGCTTTCTATCCGGATAACGATATTTTTTTCGTTTAAACCTTCTTCCGGGTCTTATGATTTCTTTTGTTTTGAATACTATATTATCAAACTCATAAAGTAATCGCTCATATTTTTTCTTTAACCAAATAGAAATCCATGCATCTTTTAGCGTAAATAATATATTCGTTCGGTTTACTTTTTTATGATGCTTACCTTTATTTGTTTCATTCTCCTTGCGTACTTTTTCTTCAATAGGGTATGACATAATCGAACACATGTTCATCATGAATATTTTTGCAAAGAAATCCTGCCGTATGGAATTACTTGTCTTACCGCTATAATTACTAAGCTGCATTCTGACTTTTAATAATTTATAAGCTTCTTCAATATTCCATCTGAGCTTGTATAAGCCTTTAATATCTTCTATCGTATATTTTTTCTCATCCAATAAAGAGGTGCAAAGAATTTCTTTTTCGCCTGTATCTAAGGTAATACACACTAATCTACATGTCACATAATTCACAGCTGAATCATACTTTTGTTGTATGTGCCTGTCTTTACTTGGTAAGGGTAATTTTATAATCCGACTTTTTTCATCGGAACTGATAAAGTTATTTACTTCATTCCAATTCTGCCTCATCCGAATGCAGAAGTCTATTCCCTTATGTTTTAATTCGTACATCAGTGCGTTTGATCCATATCCTCTGTCGGTTAGTAATATATCTCCCGACTTTAACTTATTTAAGGATATGTGCTTTTTCAATATATTACACTCTGATTGATATGTACTCTCAAATTGTGCATCTAAAGTGATACAATTCAGTACATCATAGAGTAATGAAATTCTTGCGATACTGGACTCTACACTGCTTTTGCAACCTGTTTTTATTACTCCAAATTCCTTTTTAACACTTGAATGATTCGGCAAGTTAGAGGTACTTCCATCAATAGCTAAAATCCTATATCCCTTCCATTGACGATAGGCTGCATTTTCATAAAAATCATTTACAGCCAGATCACTTAATTCTATAAATGCTTCCGGTTTTAATTTGGCTCTCGCCTGGGTCAAGGCACCCTTTGTTACCGCCTGTATGTTATAATCTTTGTTTGTGAGTTTTGAGAAAAATGAATTGAGCTCTTTCTGAATGGATTTTGTTAAAACGCTACTCACAAATACTATTAAAACTTTAAAAGTTAAAATCCTGTTTCTACTAAATCCTTTACAGCCACTCGTGTGGCGGTTTTTAAATTGCTCATCGTCAATTAGATTTAATATTTTATCAATTAATATACCCCTATAATCCTGTAGCGTTTTTCCTTACACAAATCTATCTCTTTTATACTAAATTTAAAATCGATTCCTTAACTAAACGACATTGGTATTGCAATAAAGAACTTTGAATCCTAAACTACAAGCCTGATGACCGATTGCTGAAGCAATATAACTTTTGCCAATTCCGGTACTTCCCGTAATTAGAATGTTTTCATTTTTACCAATAAAGGAACAATCACCAAATCGTGTAATTTGATTTTTATCAATGTTGCGATCTGTTTGAAAATTGAGTTCTTCCATCGAAGCCTTGTACCGGAAACGGGCATTTTTTAATTGTCGTTCTATTCCTCGGTTTCTTCTGTCGTCCCATTCGGATTCAATAAGATTGCTAATCATTTCATCTGATGTGTAATTTTCAGTTTTGCCTGACTCAATGCTTGTTTTAAAAGCTCTGAACATTCCGAAGAATTTCATCTTCTTCATTTTTTCTAGCGTTTCATTATTCATTTTTATTTTTTTTAGGGTTGTTAATTGTTTACTTATTTATAATAATCTCCGCCACGAATATTATCATGCTCCGGCATTTTTAATTCTTTTACTTCACTATTATCTTCTTGTTTATCCAATCCGTTTTCCAATATTCTTTTAATAGTTCCATAATTATAAATACCGAAATCTAGTGCCCTTTGACAGGCTTTGGCTAAACGTTCGCTCCCTACTTTTTTTGAAAAACTTAGAATTCCTAAACAGATTTTATTTGCTTGATCGGGATGTTGCGTTTTATCAATAATCTTCGCGAGATAAATCTTAACATCTTTGTGAATCTCATCTGCTCGTTGAAGTAAACGGTCAGGTTCAAGTTCTGCCATAAAACGATGATTAGCTGGTAAATGTTCTTTATCAGTAGTGTATTTATATGGACACCTCCATCGTTTATGAATTGCAATACGCTCATAATTATAAAATATTTCTACCAAGTATCTTGAGAACATCACTTTCACTTTTTTACCGATAAAGCCATATGGAACGCTGTAATAATGCTTATCTAAACTCAAAGAAACGTGTCCATTTTTCATTACAGTTGAATATTGTTGCCTCTTGAATTCATAACGAAAGGAAGGAAGAGGAAGTAATGTTGCTTTTTCGATTTCATCAAATTGTTGCCTTCGACTATAATTTCTTCCGGTTACTAATTGATTGTTGTGTTCCTCAAGCGCAATTCCGATCGCTTTGTTTAATTCTTCCAAAGAATAAAATTTAATGTCCCTGATCTTGGCGTAAATTCTTGTATAAATTATTTTTATTGCATTTTCAACTAAGGCTTTATCTTTTGGTTTATATGCTCGAGCAGGTAAAATGGTTGTGTTGTAATGTTCAGCGAAATCAGAAAACGTTTCATTTATTGTCGGCTCGTATTTACTGCTTTTTGTTACTGCTGATCTTAAATTATCGGGAACAATTGCTGCCGGAACTCCACCATAATAATGAAGTGCATCTTCACAAGCCGGGATAAAATCCTCTTTTTGTTGAGTCATTACCGCTGCAACATAAGTAAGTTGGCTTGCACCAAGCACCGAAACAAAAACTTCTGTTGGAATAATTTGTTCTGTGGATTGATCTATAAATGATAATTTCTCCCCGGCAAAATCAATGTAAAGTTTATCTCCTGCTTTATGTTCCTTTCTCATTGAGGGGGCAACTCGTGCTTTCCATTGAGAAAAGTGCCAACTGAATTGACTTTTGCCAACGCCATCCGGATGTTTATTTTTGTACTCTTCCCAAAGCAGTTGGCGAGTTACACCCTTCCTTTTAATTTCCTTATCAATAGTAGGGAACAGATTAAAAAGTGTTTGAAGCCTCTCGTTTAATACAGTATCATCAGGCTTTACAAAAAGTTCCTCTAAATCTTTATCGTTTAATTGGTTTATCTCAGAAAAAGTCAGGCCACTATTTTTAAAATCCGAAATGTATTTCTTTAATACGGCACGAGGTATACCTGTCTGAACAACAATTTCAGATTGTGTTTGCCTTTGGGCGTGTAAACGAAGTATATGTCGGATATTACTCATGCGCTTTATTTATATCCGGCAAAGTAACATCAACATAAAATTCCGACTTCCTCGATAGGAACGAAAAGGCACAAAATGGACTTTGTTAGCCCGAAAAATTTACTTAGAGTTCTCTCCTTAAAAAAATTAATTCATATTAATCAGTCCCGGTAGACCGAGCTTTTCAAATATGATTCCTACTTGTTTTGGATTGTAAAAATAGCCTCTATGCTCACCAATTTCCTTTTCAAATGGTGCAAGCCATTTTTTAAGAGTTTTCTTACTAATGCAATACAAATCAGCTACTTCTTTTACTGAATATGTTTTAACTTGAATTTTTCGGGTGATTAATTTTTCCTCTTTCATTTTAATAATTATTGGTATAGCTTGTTTATTAAAGCTCCATTAATTAAAAATGTGGGCAAAAAGACCAGAAAATTATTTTTCTTTGAAATTCATGATAGAAGCTATTTTCGATAATCTAACTAAAGCAGAGAAGGGAGTCTAAATGTGAAAGTCATATTTTCGCAAGATAGACCTCTTGAGTTATTCATAATTTCAGAAAATTATTTTTTAAATATTAGCAGACAGTGAAGAAATCATTCGTTTGAAATTTTCATGAACGATTTTTTCTATATCATGATTTCCAGCAAACTTATTCTTACTTAAATATTCATAAACAATTGAAAGATTTTTAGGTCTTATTGGTATACCTTCGTTTTCAATGAATGGACCATCACTTTCTGTCAATAAATAATTGATTGGAATTCGTTTAATAATTTCTTGTCCAGATTTAGATTTTATCATTGCAGTATTTATAGAAAAATAAAAGCCAGCCTTTACAATTTCATCTATTAGTGTAAGGGGGCCAGAATACCAATGAAATATTGCGGATTTAACTCCATTTTCAATAAGTAGCCTTAAAACTTCTTTTTCTGCTTTTCGAGAATGAATACTCAATATTTTTCTATGTCCTTTCAATTCATATAGGATTTTATTAAAGGTGTCTAGTTGAATATTTTTTGTAGCTATACCTTCTTTTGAAAAGTCCAGTCCTATTTCTCCGATGTAGGACGTTTTTGAAATGTTCCTTATAAATCTAGGTAGTTCTTTTTTATGAGATTCAGCATGCAATGGGTGCATTCCAAGTGCTAGTCTAACTCGCTTAAATTTGAGTAAATGATTAAAGCCTAATTCAAAATGGCTTGGAAGGTTAGTCATTCCAATTGTAATAATCCCCAACTGCTCACATTCGTTTGCTAATTGCAAAGGATCATTATACATATCAATATGGCAATGTGTATCAATCATATTAGGCCAGCTAAGCTTTTTAATTCATCATTACCTTTACTATTTATCCAATCTCTAATTTCATCTCTGACTCTGTCTACTACTTGTGCATATGTATCGAGTTCAGAAATATTCAAAGACCCATTTACTATTAAGTTCCGTTTAATGTCATCTAAACTCATATTTGCCTTTAGAAAATCTGATAATGCTGGGAAATCGTATTTATCATAAATGTGATTTGGTGTAGTAAATAAATCAATACCATAAAGCTGGTTATCTAAATTGATTTTGTGCAATGCTGCTCTTCTATATATACATGGCATACATACGCCACAATGGCTTGTACCTGATCTTGTATCCCAATGCTGTTTTCTACCTCTTTTCCCGCAGGAGACACTTTTTAGATACGAGTTAGCCAGTATTCTTTGGTTTAAGCATTCTGCAACTAATTCACCTTTTGTTTTATCCCAATAAGGATTTTTCAATTGTGTAGTTAACCCTAAATCTGATAGAAGTTCTTGTAATTTTGATATAAAATAGGGATAGGTTGTTCTTGTGCTAAGCGTACTTGTTCTCGATTTCGTAAGGGGATAATTCAATGATATAGTACCATTTTCAGGTATTATTAATGTATTGGCATTTGTAAGTGATTCTATCAAATAAACACCAATACTTATAAAAAGAAATGACCGACTACGAAGACTTGGTTCACAATTTATTTTGTCTCCATTTGAATCTATTCTAGAAAGTGCAACAGCTGATCTGGCGTGATAAATTTTATTTTGATAAACTGGAATTGGATTAAGGTAACTTAATATTTTATCCTGATCAGATTTAGTGCCGGCTGATTCTGAATCGTAATGTGAAATGAATAGTAACTTATCGTTGTCAGAAGCTTGTTCCAATAAATCAATAACTCCGACTAGTGAATCCAATCCACCAGAGAAAAGTGTGGCATGTTTAATTTCATTATAATTATAAGTGGGTATATTAATTTTCCATCGTTTCATTTTATTTTCAAAAAATGTAGCATTTCCCTGCACAAACGAAATAGACCAATAATCTCCTGTCAGAAAAGACAGAAGCGAAACCAGTTTTTCACAAACAACATTCCAATGCTGAACATTATTTACAGGTATTGTAACTTCAATGTCTCTTGCCCAGCCATCAATAGAATATTCATCTCTGGGAAGTAAATTATCAACTCCATACACAATAGATGCAATCAGGAAAAGATCAAATTTTACAGAAGATACATCATTGGAAAAATCAAATAATTCCTGGAATAAAATATGCAAAGGCACACTTCTTAGATTTCCATCTCTGTCAGAAAATGATAACCTGATATCCGCAAATTGGCCTCTGCTTGTGGAATTATTTATTGCTACATTAACTATCATAACCTTCAAATATTTTTAAAACATCTTCTTGAATATTCTTAATAAGTCTATCAGCATTAGGACTATTCCAGTCTATTCTATCAAGCGGATTCGTTTTATTCAAGTTTCTCAACTTTTCGGAGATATAATCTTTTATTTGTCTGAATAAATCATCACAATCCGTTTTTCCCTTTTCTACTATAAGTTTTTCATAAAACATTATAGATAGATGTTCAAATATATAATAAGAAAAATAACGATTAAGAATATCCTCTAAACTATCACGTGATAAAACTTCTTTAAGATTGTTTTGCAGTTCTTCAATTGTTTCCGCACTTGAAGCAAGCTCTTCAAGTATTTTTTGAGAAGCTGCTTTTGCCGATACATCATCTATTGTAGACGCTGGACCTGTACAATGTTCTATTAATTGATTGATCACCTCATTTAGAGGTTTTCCATCAAGACCTGTAATGCCAGCCGCATTAAATGCAGTTTGAATACTTCCTCCTGAATTAACAAATTCGCCAAGAAAATGACCTAAGTTTTTTGCTGTTCGTATACCGGCTCTACCTGCTATTTTTGAATTTCCTCGTCCCGCAGCACCTGAACCTCCTATAACGCTTACATAGCGCGACAATATATTTGCCAAATTTTGAGGAGTAACATTTCCATTGCCACAATTACTAGTGACAGAACCACTTAAATTTCCCCATTGCGGTTGCCCTTTTATTGAAGCTGAATATGACTTAGATGTACCCATTTTTATTTTGTTTTATTTGCTTTGGCAAATGATGTTTCAGACTTGGTAACATTTACTTCTATATATTTTTTTATCACCTCAATACTCTCAAATCTTTTTAATGCTAAACCAACTGCGGGAGGAATATCCTTTTGCGGTATATCACTTAAACTCTTGACATAAATATTTTCTGAATCCTGAATTTTTTCTTCCATTAACAAGTGAAAAATATCATAACACCTTTTTTTCTTAGGATTTCTTATTACCATCTGGGAACAGAAATCTAAAAAGATAATTCTTTCAAAATCGGATAAAACGCTTACCTGTTCTTTTATGATTTTTTTAGAGACAGCATCAGTTAGCGAATCTTGATTTAGCTGTTGATATAGTGTTTTAATGATAGGTGGAATAAGACTTGTACCTGGAATGGTAGAAGCAATGCGATCTCTTGACAGCCAGAAATAATCGCTTAAATCAATATCTGATAAAGAAGGTTCTACTTTTAGCCAATTAATAGCACGCTGCTTACTCCAGTTTTTCAAACCTTCATTATTTTCAATGTCTGATTTTACTTCATTAAAAGTCGGCTTTGCTTTGACGATTTCTTCCAGTTGTTTTAATTGTGAAGCAATACCTTTCTGAGAAACCTGCCAATCGTATAATTGCTTAAACAAAGGCAATTCTGAATATTCTAATATCATTAACTTAGTTAAAATAGCATCGTTAAAATCAGATAATTTGGCAACTGTGGCCAGTCGTTGTCTAAGAGTAAGCGTATTTAGAAATCTTTTTACCTGTCTTGGATTACCATTTAAGGTTTGTGTAATTACAGGAACTAATGCTGGAATAGAAATTAAGCTCTTAGATAATATTTTTTGAGCTTCGTCATTAATTGTTCCTTTAATTGCGGCTAAGCCATAAACAGAGTATCTATCTTTAATCCTGAAATTTTGGAACGCCTCAAAGATTGTTATGAATACTTCTTCTGATAACTCCCTTTTGCAAATTAAGAGAGAAATATATGTTTCCACTTCTGAATCAGACAACTTAGGTAAATTGTAAGGAATTTGAATAAGTTTTTCCAGGTAATCGTCAACTATTCTACTATTAGAATCCTCATCAGCTTTTCCTAGTGTTTTATATCTGAATTCAATTGCATGACGAACTATCCTTGGATCTGCACCAATAACAAATGCCGTTTTCTCTACATTTAAAAATAACTTAATTGCTTCAAGATTTTCTATAATTCTATCAGGAGTACATCTATCTAAATCATCTATAATTACTACAAGTTTTTTTATTTCAGATTTGTCGATCATTTCTTTAAAATCATCTCTGAACTCTCTTACTAAAGTAGTTTCATCATCATCCTTATCTTTTACTATATCCTTCAAAAAATCTCCAACATTTTCTCCAGTTAATTTGCCTGCTAATTCATTAGAATCGTATTTAGAAAATTCTTGTGCTAAGAAAGGAATTAACGATAAGCCTCCTGTAAAATATGCAGATGCTGTTGGTAATACTACTTTTTTAAAACCAAGACCCAGCATGCGCATCCATTTAACAGACTTAAGAAGTTTCGTTGTTTTATCTTTTACTTTATTTCCTATTGTTTTGTGTTTATCGAACTTTTCAATTATTGATTCTAACAATGCTGCTTTTGCATCGTCATAGCCTTCAAATACCCAACCATTAAAATAGAGGACAAGTGTATCATCTTTTAGGTCGTCTTCATTTTGGCCTGACAGTTCCTTACGAACAATTTGTAGTATACTTGATTTACCGCTTCCCCAATCTCCAAATACTCCAATTGAGACAGGTAGAACTTTGTCATCTTTAATGACATCAATTAATAAATCTGCATGTACTTTGAAGCCTAATAAGTCTTCTGATGTTTCGTTATCTGCCCACATATTTATTTTATCTTAAATATTTTTTCCAATAAATTCATTAAGTACTCTCTTACTTTTTCATATTCCGGCAATTGATCTTTAGCTATCTGATGACTTAAACTATTGTTCCAGGCTGCCTGTAAACTTTTATCATTGTCTGCATTAATCATTTGATCAATGCCGGTAAACTCAAGTCCTTTAAATGTCATCTTTTTGTGAAAGGCTTCTGCAATTTTTGCCCAATTCAAATCCTGTACATTGTTGGCCAAATACCAGATATCGTAGAAGTCACGAGGGGCGGTGTAGGAACGCTGTATAAGAGCGCGTAGTTTTTCTGATAGCACTTCTGAAATTGCATAACAAGGTATTGATTGGGTAGCATCCGATAACTTATCAGAATACGCATGTGATACCTGTTTTTGTTCTACAGGAAAAAGCATGGTCTCGTATAAAATTATTTCAATTTTAATGCTGGTTGTCCAACGCTCTGGTACTGGTGGTGCCTGATTTTTGATGTGGTCTGCACCCCAGAATTTAATGAGTGCTGCATAACCTGTTAATCTATCTTTGTGTTTAAGAGGTTTCAGTTCATGAACATGTAATGGAACGTCTGTTCGCTCCGTTACCAATTTCATTATTCGAGCAAGTAATTTTTTATCCAATACAAAATCAGGATTAACAGAAGTAAAATCCAGATCTTCGGAAAAACGATAATCCGGGAAATAACATTTCTTCAGACAAGTACCACCTTTAAATATCAAGCTTTCTCTACATTCCGGAATAGAGAATATAGCGTCAAGGAAGTGACCCAATACCCAGTCTTTGTCTATGGTACTTTTAGCTACTCCTTTTTCTTCTGCCAGCGTTTCTATTTTTCGTTTAAGTATCATCAGTATTGTTTATTTGTAATGTCCAGTATTTCTTCTTTGGTAATGTTCAATCGTAATTTCCACTCGCCCACAAAATCGCCTTTTTCACCGCCTTGCGGATCGAACAGATTGTATTTAGGATTTACCTGTTCTTTGGCGTAGCGAATAAATGTTTTCAGTCCTGGTTTATCCAACAGCTCTGCCAGATAGCCCATGCGCTTAGTGGCTGCGATATTGTTGATGGCTTTACAGTAAGCAATCATATTGTCGGAAGATAGTTTGGCCTGACTGAATGCTCCCAACAATTCTGCGTATCCTCCCGAATATTGTGAGAGGTCGAAACAATCTACTATCGTTTTGTCTATGTCTGTAATCTGATAGGCATGGCTTCCATATCCTTCTTTAATTACTCCTGTTCTTTTGCCGGCAGCTATTCTTATAAATTTGTATGATGTACCAAAAACAGTCTTATCTTTTTTTGCATGAGTAGTCTGGATGAATATGGTATTTGAAAACTGTTCGGTAAGCCCGTGTCTGTTCAACGCTGTCCAATAGGATACTGCTCCTTGCTGAACGATGAACGTACCAATGGCCAATTCATCCCTGAAATTGGCTCGACAGAATTTTCCACGTTCAATTCTTGAAAGGAATTCTTTATGTACCAGGTTTTCCAGAACTTCATTCAGATTTTCGAATTTTTTGTTTATCTGCTGTTCGACTTCATTAAAATGAAAAATATCAATCTCATATTCATCTAACAGCTTCATAAACTCCATTTGCTGCTGAGTGAGGTTTCCTGATATGTATACGCTGTCTGCCATTATTACCTTTCGTTTTATCAAAAGACCTAAAAAATGGGTCTTATCGTTAATCGAAAGGTAAAGTTAGTAAATTATTTAATTAAATACCAAGATATTGATTGTAAATAGATTGATAGCCGGATGAATAGATATTTATACAGAAAAGTCTTTCTACTGCAAAATACTAAATGATTCTGTAATAAAACCTCCGGTATACCGGAACGGTCAAAAAAGATGATTGAGATATTTTCAATTAGGAGTATGTCGAAGTGAAAGATACGGAATTAACAGATGTACCTGACGTTATAGGGTTAACCTGTTATAATGATCTTTTTTTTTGTTTTTAGACAATTCTAGTACAGTTTCTATATAGTAATATTATATACTAAAAGATAAAAATCCATTTTTTGTCCACGCAAAACATTAAATAATTTTGCCATGTAGCTAAATGCGATGGGTCTAATTGGACTGAACTAGAAAGTGGGTCAGGAGAATTAAATGCAAAACAGTCCTATCACCAATAGGTTTAAAATAGATACATAGATATTTTAAACAGAATTAAATATTATTCACGTACAGATAGAGTTAATATCTTTGTTTATATAAACAATTAACTATGACAATAGATCAGATAAAACAAGCAATTCAAGGCGAATGGATGAGCGTTGCTCCCGAAATCCGTCCCAGTAGTTTAAAAAATGCTGATGGCAGCTTAAAACCTTTTTATCTCAAAAGGGAATTTAAATATATGGCTGGTGATAAGTTTGAACTAACTATTACCAACCTTGCAGACCCTTACGGCAATATCTCTTTAGCTAGGCTATTTATCAAAGGTAGCGTGTACTGGCAGGGAAATCATTCTATTGCCGCAGACGCACAAAAAGTAGATTTTATAGCTGATGAAGCTTATGAAGTAACTCCGTTACTCCAGGGTTTTGCTGATATATTGAACCAATTAGCTAAGGATGGTTATTCTAAATGGGAAGTCAATCGAGCGCAGAGTATATTAAAACAGAATTTTGCCCCTTTTGGTCTTGCAGAAGGGCAGATCTTTGCAGAGTATGATCTGATTTATTTCTACAACGATATGATGTTCTGGGGCGCCCGCAATATAGACGGACGCGGTTTTGATAAAGAGGAAAACAGACCGACTAATCTGCAGATACCTTTGGTAAGGAAGAAATAACCTAAAAGAGTGATTCACCTAGTAAGAAGAACAAAAAGTACATAGGAGGTACGCAATTCCAATTATCTCCATGGCAAAAGAAATAAATGATTATGTAATAAGACTTCCGGTATACCGGAGACCTAGTTTATCGCAAAATTATTAAGCATTTTGCAATCGCTTATAATTAATTCAAGTAGGTTCAAAGGAAACTACAGTTTTTCAAAACCAGCATGACAATGAAAATTCCGACTATACATGGATATATCGACAGAAGAATTTTAATCAATTTCACGGCTGACCCAAAAGCAGTAGAGAAAATTATTCCGTTTCCTTTTAGACCAAAAATTTATAAGGACAAAGCTATCGTTGGAATTTGTCTAATCAGACTAAAAAAGATAAAACCAAAAGGACTTCCTGACTTTATTGGAGTAAACTCTGAAAATGGAGCTCATAGAATTGCGGTAGAATGGGACGAAAATGGTGTAACAAAATCAGGTGTTTACATTCCTCGTAGAGACACTTCACTGAAATTAAACGCTCTTATTGGCGGACGAGTATTTCCTGGCAAACACTATTATGCAAAATTCAACGTAGCAGAAAAAAACGGAAATTATCATATTGACTTTACAAGTTCGGACGATACCGAAATATTTATTGATGCTACTGAAACAAAGTTGTTTAATGGCAAATCAATTTTTGGAACATTAGAAAATGCTTCTGACTTTTTTGAAAATGGCGACCTTGGCTATTCACCAAACAAAGGCAAATTTGACGGACTTAGATTAAAAGCATATAAATGGGAAGTTAGACCACTTGATGTTTTAAAAGTGAAATCAAGCTTTTTTGAAAATGAAGAAATTTTTCCAAAAGGTTCGGTTACTTTTGACAACGCATTATTAATGACAAACATTGAACATGAATGGAAAAGTGAAACGGATAAATAAACACTGGCTATAACAGGTGCTTGGCAAAAGCGGGTTCAGTGCTTCGAAATCCGCTTCTTCGCCAAGCGCCAAACCGTTAGGTACTATTTTGAAATGATAATAGAAACATTATATAAATACAGTTACACATTTAGTAAAAGACAATTATTCAACATCCTCTTTGGACTTGGAATGATTGGATTTGCAATATTTCTGTTCTTTCAATTTGACATAGACGACACTCGAATAATTCTCATCTGTATATTTTTGTTTTTAGGAATCATTCCTTTATTAATTACATTACATTTTTTCTTAAGAAGTAAAAATATTGATGTTTCTATTATAATTGGCAAAGGAATAATGGAAGTAAATCAGAATGGAGTAAATACAAGTTTAAGATTAGAAGATATAAAACATCTAGAAATTCATGAGCATAAAGGGTTGGGTTTTTATGAATTTGATTTTGATTATGCTAAATACATTTTTAACGACGGTAAATATTGTATTGTAACTAGTTTTATGACCAATGGATACTTCATTCCAAAAGGAATTGAACCTATTATAACAAAAGAATTTTTACCTTTAATATGGAAACGAACTAATATCTAAACTATAAACAGTGGCTAATAATACATATAAGTTATAGCGGTGCGTTTATCAGTAAATAATTAAGCTCTTTCATACTCCGCCAATGTCGAATTCAAAACTGAAATAATTAAATAACTACACATAAAGAAGGTGAAATGAATTCTCTATTAACACGAAGTGTTATTCAAACTAAAATTAAATGAAAGACATGAAAATTGCCATAATATCCGCCAGCGTACGAACAGGTAGAAACAGCCACAGGGTAGCTTTGTTCTTTAAAAATTATATTGAAACGAATGGCTTAGCTTCTGTTGAAGTGTTAGATTTGCAAAAATACCAATTTCCAATCTTTGAGGAACGATTAAAATTTCAAAAAAATCCTTCTCCAGAAACAATTGAATTTGCCGAAAAAATAAAATCTATGGATGGAATTATCATCGTAACACCTGAATATAATGGTGGATATCCGGCAAGTTTAAAAAACGTTATAGATCTATTAAATGACGAATGGAAAAGAAAACCAATTGCTATTTCAACAATTTCAGCAGGTGGCTTTGGAGGGATGCAAGTAATTACATCACTTCAGTTTTCTTTGTGGAAGTTGCAGGCATGGACAGTGCCTGCAATGTTCCCAGTACCCAAAGTGAGTGAAGCTTATGATGAACAGGGCAACCCAAGTGATAAAGTAGGTACAGAAAAAAGGGCGAAATCATTTATTGATGAATTACTTTGGTGTATAGAAGCCAAAAGTAAAATGACAAACTAAACTTCACGAACAGGAATATTATTATCTAATCTGCATAACATGTAACATCATAAAGGGGCGAAGTAATTTATGTACCTAACATCATTATTATATTCTTATAAACTCCTCGAAGAGAGCCAAATCCTGCATCAAAAGGTTCGACTTTTGAAACGTTGGCTTTCTACTCTTGAAATAAGCCACTGTAAAACAGTGGCTTATTTTTTTTTGTCATAATTTTTTATCATAAATAGCTTTATATTAAAGTGTTAATAGTTCGAGTCCCCTTTGAATAAAAAATGCTTATGAAAAAACATCCTGACTACAGCCCGATAATATCAGAAGACTAATGAAAGAAGACTTCATTAGAGACCAAGAATATGAGGCTATAATTGATTTTACTAAGCAGTATTGTGAAATTGTTGTAAGTATATATTTTCAGGAATTAACGAAAAAGGAATCATCCTAAAAGAAGGATTGATTGCATTTTCGCGGTTCGATTTTTAATCATTTCATTATTGACTTACCTTGAAGTAAGTGCTTACGTTGCGGTAACCACTTACTTTTGGTAAGTAAATAAAATTACATTTGTTAAGTAAAAAACAAATGGCAATGGAAAGAAGAGATTTTATTAAAGGTTCCGCAATTATAGGAGCAACAATATTAACTCCTGCTATTATCAAAGCATCCGGTTTGTTATCATCCATGTCGGAAAGAAAAGTTCATAAGGTGATTTCCGCTGATAGGACGATGATTCAAACATTACCATTACTCCGTTCATTCGCAGGTGATGATACAGACTTCGTGTCTCCTTATGTAGTTTTCGATGAATTTGGCCCTATAAACATTAAACCTCATAATCCCATCCGTGTTGATGCACACCCACATGCAGGGATAATTCCTATGACCTATTTTCTATCCGGGACAGGACATCATCGTGATAGTTTGAACAATGATTATCAGTATGGGAAAAGTGATTTTCTTGTTTTTACATCTGGTAAAGGAGCCATTCATATGGAAGAAACCGGACAGAAAATTTATGATGAAGGTGGATTATATCATGGGTTTCAAATATGGCTTAATTTACCCAAACGATTTAAGTTTATTGATCCTTCAACCGTCATGTATCATAAAAGTCAGATGGGGTTGGTACAAACAAATACATATTCAGCAAAGGTAGTATTTGGTGAAGGCTTTGGAGTGAAATCGGAAATAGCGATGCTATTCCCTGTTTTCTATTATCACATAACACTTAACGAAAATTCTAAACTTGAAATTCCAACAGATCCAACACACAATGCGTTCATTTATGTTATCGATGGGGAACTGGAGGTTCAGGGGAATAAAGCTATTCAAAAAAATCAAATGGTTCTTTACGAACGAAATGCTGATTACATTAATGTATTTAGTAAAAAGAAAACAGAATTTTTGGTTTTAGGAGGTAAACCAAACAATGAGCCTGTCTATTCATATGGTCCATTTGTAATGAACACTCGCGATGAAGTCATGCAGTGCATGAGTGATTATAACTCAGGTAAAATGGGTAATCCTGAAGTTGTGAACGGAAATAAATAAATGTTAAAAAACTAAAAAATATGGAATACATCACTTTCGGTCCGGTACATTTGAATGTTACCAACCTGAATAAATCGATTGAATTCTGGATTAATGTTGTAGGAATGCAGGTGCGAAAAGAAGGGAATCCAACAGAGATAGGAACATCTGAGAGAACCTTAATTATGTTACATCCGGATGCTGAAACCCCTTATAAGAAAGGCTATAGCAGCATTTATCATCTTGCCATTCATCTTCCAAGTGAAAGTGAACTTGCCAGATTACTTTTACGATTAATGAAAAGTGGGTGGAAAATATCACCCGTGGATCATATTATCGCCAAATCTATTTATGCAAATGACCCTGATGGCATTAGTATTGAATTTGCTTTTGAGACACCGGAAAGAGTTCGCTCATATGAAATAATGGAGGACGGCTTAAAGGTTATTGATAATGAGGGAAGATTGAAAAGTCCTGTGGAAGCGTTGGATGTTCAATCAGTTTTAAACCATTTGACCGATTATAATACGAATCACCCTTTTCCGAATGAAACGATAGTAGGCCACATGAATCTTCATGTAGGTAATCTACAAACTGCTTATGATTTTTATAAAAAACTAGGCTTTACGGAACATTTCAATTTTCCTCAGTTTGGTTGGGGAGATTTAGGAGCAGGTGGCATTGTAGATCATCGTATAGCAGTAAACACCTGGGCAGGGGTGAACGCACCCAAAGCATTGGCAGGTGCGGCAGGTCTAAAATATTTCACCTTAAAGTATGACTCAAAGGAACTACTTTCAAAGGTTTTGGGAAATATTCCGAACACAGTCGAATATAATGAAGGTTATCTGGTGGAAGATCCGGCTGGAAATAAAATAATGCTTTCGTAAATATATAAATCAACTTAAACTAATAATAAAATGAAAACAAAAACAAATAACATCATCCATTGGGTATTAACTGGATTAGTAGGCATAGTTTTCTTAGGAAGCGGTGCAAGTAAACTTATCGGAAGCGAAGATTCATTAAAGATGGCTCAAGGTTTTGGATTAAGTGCTTCCAATTTTACAATGTTGGGTATTATAGAGATACTTTCTGTATTACTATTTATTTATCCTAGAACAGGAGTTTTGGGAACATTACTTTTAGCTGCTTATATGGGTGGAGCTGTTGCCACACATTTAGAGCACGGACAATCTGTTTTAGCACCAGTAATTATTTCGGCATTTGTTTGGATAGTAGCAGTTCTTAGGTTTTCTGAATTACGAAATAGGATACAAAATAACTAAAGAAAAAGGGAAGATCAGACATCTTCCCTTTTTCTTTATGATTTCAATAATCATTTGCCAATTATTTTCTTACGATGCTGAATCCCCCATAGCATCATTTCTTTTATTAGATTTTCAAGTGTATTGGCATATTCAGTAATATCATATTCAATACTTACCGGGAAGTCATCAAAAACAGTTCTTGTAATTAGTTGATTTTGTTCCAGGTCTTTCAATTCTTTTGCCAAAACCTTTGAAGAAATATTAGGAATGCTTTTTTCTATATCGCTAAAACGTTTATTTCCATGTTTTATAGAAATAATAATCATGATCTTCCACTTACCATTTATAACATCAAGCGTATCTCTTATCGGAAGAATGATTTTACTGCAATCTCCATTGTATTTAGATTCAATTGACTTTTTACTCATATTACTTTCCTTTTGTATTTAACTTACAAAATGAAACCAAATTTAAATAATTAATTTTAAACACACTTGAAAATATAATTTTTAGAACAATATTTGTGTTATAAGGTATTTTAATAAACGGAATTGTATTCACAGATCTAATTAGCTTCAATGAAAAAACGACTTCACATAACTGCCATTTTAACTTCACCAATTATCGCATTATATGGGGTTAGTCCGTTTTACATTTTTGAAAAAATAGATTTAGCGTCATCCTTATTCATTGTTGTGGGAACCACCATAAGCGTTTATATTGTTTGGTTAATACATTTTCTGTTTGAACGAATTTTTCCAAATCAGAATAAAATAGTACGTTTTTTTGCTACATATGCTGTGAACATATCTCTTCGGCTTATATTCGTTTTTGCAAATCCATCGTACCTGTCGGCAGATAAATATCATGCTTTTCCAATAATTACATCATTGGTGTTAAATGCTATCATTATGATAATTATGGATTCTATTATTAAAGAATTTAAGAATGCAGAAGTTGAATCTCAGTTACAGGAATTAAAATTCCAAAATGTAGAATCTCAAAAACAGGTATTAATGCAACAGCTTCAACCGCATTTTCTCTTCAATACATTGAGTACTTTAAAATCATTAATTAAAGATAATCCCTCTTTAGCAGAAGCGTATACAGTAAAATTATCAGACTTTCTAAGGTATACCATTGTTTCTCCAAACCAACAGTTGGTAACAGTAGAAAAAGAAATACAATTTGTAAATGACTATATCGGTTTACAGAATGTTCGTTTTGAAAATGCACTTGAATTCACTATAAAAATTTCTGATGAAATACTAAATAGAAAAGTTCCGGTTCTGTCATTACAAATTCTGGTAGAGAATATTTTTAAACATAATCAGTTTACTGAAAGAAAGCCGTTACGTTTTTCTATTAGTAGTTTTAATGACGATATTATTGTTTGGAATGAAAAGTCAGCCCCACCATTTACCGTAAAAGGTAATACAGGTCTTTCTAATCTCAATGCTAGATATTTATTGATATGTAACAAAGGTATTGACATTATGGAGTCAAATACTGAATTTAAAGTAACTCTTAGCACTATCAATTCATGAATATTCTAATTATTGAAGATGAAAATTATACCGCGAAGGATTTAACCCGTACAATCCTTGAGGTTGAGCCCTCCGCTACTATAATTGATGTAATTAGCAGTGTTGAAGAGGGGAAAGATATTCTCTTGCGATACAAGAATATCGATTTGATTTTTTCAGATATTAAATTGGGTGATGGCTTGAGTTTTGAAATTTTTGAAACCCTAAAAACAGAGATTCCTATCGTATTTTGTACAGCTTATGATGAATACGCCTTACAGGCATTTAAAAACTTTGGTATAGATTATATATTAAAACCATTTTCCAATGAGACGGTAAAAAATGCTTTGCAGAAATTTGCAAAATTATCGGTTAATAAGACAATGAACAATATTGTTGATTATAATAAAATTTTGGACAGTTTAAAAAGTCATTTTCAAACGACAACTAAACCATCTATTATCCTTCACCAGGCAGATAAAATCATACCGATCGAAATCAACAAAATTGCTTTTTTTTATATTGAACATGAAATCGTTTATGCTGTTTCATTTGAACAAAAGAAATTAGCAACTCAATATAAATTGGACACATTGGAAAAGAAGTTTTCCCCTGCCTTTTTTCGGGCCAATCGTCAATTTTTAATTAATCGTACTGCTGTCAAAGAAGTATCTCAGCATTTTCACAGAAAACTCCAGGTTCATTTAACGATACCTTTTGCTGAAACAATAGTAATTGGTAAAGAGAAAGTAACTATTTTTTTAGATTGGTTATCCAATTAGTTAAACTTCACTCCAACGTACGTCCATTTTAATTTCATTTTGTCCATCTCACCTATTATTTCATTTTAGGGCTAGATAGCTTTATGCAAATTTGTGTCATAACAAAACAAATTATGGCACTTAAAATCTTAACAGCTACTTTATTCACCATTCTTTCAATTGGTGTATTTGCTCAGAACCCCGATGCAATCGTTGGCAGGTTTAAAAACGAAGAAAGAAATGAAATCATTGAAATCTATAAGGCTAAAGATGGTTTCTACTATGGAAAAACCCCTGCCGGACAAATCATCCTAAGTAGATTAATGTACAATCCTTCGAATAAATCTTATACAGGTACCATGACACCTCCCGGCAAAGATTTTACAATGAGTGCTACAATAATTATTGAAAGCAACGACAAGCTTAAAATGGTAGTCGAGAAATTAATGATATCAAGAACCAATTATTTAACAAGGATAAAATAATGGTAAGATATTGTCTTTAATAGACACATTTAAAATGGATCTAATCAATAATCATATGATTGCAAAATTAGAAGGTGTATCAAAAGAGTATCAGTTAGGAGACCAAAAAATAATTGCTCTGAACAAAACAGATTTAACAATTAATTTAGGAGAGCTCTTGTTAATCATTGGTCCATCCGGGTCTGGGAAAACTACATTATTATCTTTATTGGGTTGTGTTCTTTATCCTTCCACTGGTAAGCTTTGGGTAAACGATAAATTAGTAAATGATTTAAACCAAAGTGAGCTTGCCCATTTACGTTTAAATACAATCGGATTTATCTTTCAAAATTTTAATCTATTAGCTCCGCTTAATGCAGAGCAAAATGTTATGATGCCCTTGCAGCTAAAAGGGATTAATACTAAAGATGCCCAGAAAAAGGTAGATGCAGCTCTGGAGTTAGTGGGTATGCAAAACCGAAGAAAGAATCTTCCAAAGGAATTATCAGGTGGTCAGCAACAACGCATTGCAATCGCACGAGCATTAGTAACAGAACCTAAACTTATTCTTTGTGATGAACCTACTGCTTCGTTAGATAAAGATTCTATGCATGTTGTTATGAATGAATTACGGGCATTGGCTGATAAAGGAATGGCTGTTGCAGTGGTAACGCATGATCCGAGATTAAAGCAGTATGCTCACAGAATTGTTGAAGTAAATAATGGATTTGTTACAGAAATTGAAGACTCAAATAAATTTTCAGAAAAAATATGAAGACATACAAAATAATTGCCTTACTGGCAGTCACATTATTCATTTACTCATGTGACAATTCAGAAAAAAAAGAAGAAGAGAAAGACAAGGTTGTCGTGGAAAAGGGGACAGATGTTAATAAGATTGTTGGGATGGCTTCTGTAGAGCCATCAACTCGCATCATTTCTTTATTTTCTGATGTAGGCGGAATTGTAGAGAAAATCAACTATGATATTAACTCAGAAGTAAATCCCGGAGATGCGATAATTGTTTTGAAGAAGGATGTTGAAGAGGCTCAATTGCAGCAAGCAAAATCTAAAATGGTTACACAGCAGGCTGTGATCCATGTCAATAAAGCGCAACTGGCTTCAGT
>Ga0302265_1000524_pt1 | contig 25288 bp, 17 predicted proteins | sample III_Bog_E1_1_FD_194556 | JGI IMG/M metagenome (GOLD analysis project Ga0302265, IMG submission 194556) | Peat permafrost microbial communities from Stordalen Mire near Abisko, Sweden - III_Bog_E1_1 | ecosystem: Environmental > Terrestrial > Soil > Wetlands > Peat | place: Sweden: Abisko...
GCTTTACAAAACAAAAAGCCGGAACTAAAAAAACCGGTATAAACACATTAAAACAACTAAGAATGAAAATACTGTTAGTTGTCGGATTCGTACTTATCCTATCAACCGGTTGTAATACTGAACCTTTTGAAAAATCATCACTGGCAGGCGTCTGGATAGAAGTAACCAATAAAACAGATTCATTGGTATTTAACAATCAATTTCAAGGATTCAGTTTAAAGAGGAAGAGAAGTAAGAGTTGGATATTCATTGCCAAAAGAACATTCAGGATCTTATACTTATGAATTAAAGAATGATAGTATTACCTTACTCTGGTTAGCAAGTGACTATAATAAAGGGACGAATTACTATTTTAAAACAGACTTAAAGAATAGCCAACTTAAAATTGGTAATTTTTATGTCGATAGCATAGGAAAGATAGAGATATTGACCTTTATAAAGATTCAGGACTAAAATAATTGCTTTGGTAAATTTCCTATAAACAAGCTGAAGTGGGATTGCAACATGTTTCGTGCTACCAATAATTTAACAGAGATAACAATGAAATCGTTTAAATTAATCTGTTTAGGAATTCTATTTCTTTTCTCTTCATGTGAAATTTTCAATCTTCCCCCTGTTTCGGATATTGATAAATTACTATCCAAAAACAAACAGAAGATAACTATTACAACAGGTTTGTCAGGTACATTATTAAAGAAGGAAGGTGATTGTATGCCGTCTTATCCAACAACAAACAAATCATGCAAAGAATACCCGGTTAGCAGAACCCTGTCAGTTTATGAATACAGTACTATCCGGGATGTAGTTGGATACGGACCGCTTTTTGATTCTGTCACGTCAAAACTTATTGGTCAATGTAAAGCAGACAATGATGGATTTTTTCAAATCACCCTTTCCCCCGGAAAGTATTCAATCTTTATTTTAGAAAATGAAAAATTCTATGCGAATGGTTTTGATGGACTGGGGGGTATCAATCCGGTTGTAGTAAAAGCAGATAGTGTAAGTATTATTAGATTGACGTTGGATTATGCTTCTTACTGAATTTATACGAAATAGACAAGATTGTAAACTACGAAGTTTGTAACAATCACAGATAGAGAACAAATCAAGCTAAATACATAATGTAAAAATGAAGAGAAATAGCCTGTTAAAACTGATAATACTGGTGATTTTTATCCCTACTTCCGTTTTCGGACAAAACCTGACTGAATTCAAAAAAGCTCTAACAGATTGTGATATGAATCTCAATATTCCATCCGGATTTGTTGAGTGTAAAATTCAGGAGAATGGAGATATGGACTATGATTATGCGATCAAATATCCTGATAAGGATTTCGAATTACGTTATGCATTAAGACCCATTCGATATAAGGTATATGCAAGTGATGATGAGAAAAAAGAAACAGAATCACAGAGAGCGTTTAGAAATTCTTCGAAAGTCACAATTTTCAAAACAGTAATTTTAAATATCACCGGTGGTAAAGATTACGAAGTACAGGCATTTGATAAGGATGCTGTAAAAAAAGAATTTAATGCTGACTTTGGCATTACAAGTTTTGTAGATCTGAATTCTGATTTTGGAAAAGGGTATAAATATTGTATGTTGGTAATGATCCATAAGGATGATGTTGCAGATGCATATTATTTTTATCTGTCGAATACAAAGGATAAATTTTCAGAGAATATGAATGCATTATTTCATACTTTACGATTTAATTAAGACTTCAGTTCTGCTTTTCTACTCCTGTCTGTGTAAAATTTTAATGTCTGTTTCTGTTATAAAAAAATATGGTTAAAACGATAAAGAAACAAATTTACAAACCAATAAAATCAAATTGCATATGTTTAAACACTCTTTTTCATTCAATGGAAGAATAAGAAGAACCGGATTCGGTATTTCTTACATCATTTATATGATATTTTACGTGATGATAAGATCACTTTCAAAGAGTTCTGAATATCATGGATATTCAGTTGTTGTGTATATTTTTTTAATTCCATTCATCTGGTTTTTGTGGGCACAGGGAGCGAAACGTTGTCACGACCGTGGAAACAGCGGATTATATCAGATATTACCGTTCTATCTATTGTGGATGCTTTTCGGCGACAGCGATATAGGTGATAACGGTTATGCACCAAACCCCAAAGGAATCGGTAACGATACCGAAATTGAAGATATAGGAAACAAAGAAGATTAAAGACTGCTAAGCGAATGCAGATGTGTAATTTCCGGAATAAAAAAAGTGTTGTACATTTACTGCAGACTACAGAGCCAAAATTGAAAAAGAGAAAAGCAAAAAAATGATGAAGAACAAAGTTGATCAAAAGAAACTACCGTGGAAAGTGTCAATAATTATAATTTTTGGAGTAATTGGCACTCTTATAGCCGGAGCACTGGGGATGATAAATATCCGGAATTACTATTATTCCATATTGTTTGTAAGTATCACAACCGGATTGGGGGTAGCCACAGGTATATTATCGGGCATTAAGTATAAGCGCATTCTGACAGCAAAACCCCCGGGGCGAATTTTATTGGTATTGTATTGTATCTTTATATGTTTTTTTCAACCGTATTTTTATTTCTGGCATCAACGTTAAACAGACAACTGTCGAAAAAGGAAGTTGTTGCCGATTGTGTGGTGTTATACAAATATCATCAGGAGTCACATAGACGATCGGAAGAAATTAATTATGTATTGGTCAATATAGGTGGTGAAGAACATAAGCTCAGTTGCAGACGTGATTATGAAATTGGGGCTAAAGTAGGGCAGAAAGTTATTGTCAACGTATACAAAAGTCCGCTGGGATTTGATTTTGCAGAACCAGCCGGTCATAATTAAAGTTTTGTACAATATATTACAAGCATAAAGATATAATGAAAAAAAAACCGGGATTACGCGTACTATTGTTTATTTTTTTTCTGACTTTTTTGCAAAGCCAGGTATTGTGGGGACAGTTTCAGAAGACGAAACATGGAATCATATTCAGTTTACAGGAACGTCAGGTAGAACTTGCTGTGGCGAATGCAACAACTTTCCGTCTCAGTGTCAGGACTCAGGGAGAACCAAATGCAATTCAAAGCATTTTTATCGACACAGAAACACAAGTGCCGGCTTCATTTAAAATTTTATCGAAAAGTCCGGTATTTGGTATCGAGACATCGTTCGGAAAACTGCTTTTTAATATCAGCAATGGGAAATGGACTCTGTATGATGCCAAAGCCAACCCTCTTATTCGTGAAGGCTCGATTGAAGGCAGCGTAGATAAAATTATCATTCGTCTGGGGAGTGACCTTAAAGGAGTGTGCTATGGTTCAGGCAATATGAAAAACACAAATCTGATAAAGACACATTCGAACAGCTCGCTTGGCAATGGGTTTGTTGGAATTCCTTACTTATGGACCACAACCGGGTTTAGTGCATTTGGTGTAACTACCAGCGACAATAACCCTGCACAATGGGATATAAACGAAAAACACCAAACAATCTGGACATTTACCGGTACTTCTGCCGATTTGTACCTTTGGCCGGCAAAAGACTTATACGCTGCACTAAAGGGATACATTCATCTCACAGGACGTCCAAAGCTGCCTCCCGGATGGGCATTAGGTTATCTGCAGAGCCGTTGGGGATGGGAGGACCGGAACTATATTGAGGATGCCATCGGTAAGTTTCGCACGCATAAATTACCTGTCGACGCATTTATTTACGATTTTGAATGGTACACACCCTTACCGGATTATGGTGTTAAACCTAAAGGTGAACCCGGTTTCAACGATTTCGGATTTAACGCTAAATTGTTCCCTGAACCGGCTAAACAGATCGCCGGATATAAAAAACAGGGCATAAAATTCATAGGTATACGAAAACCCCGCTTAGGTAATACCGCCAGTCTCGATTATGCACGCAGCCGTGGATGGCTGATAAATAAGGATAAAGATCTTGGATCCAGTAGTCGCGATCTTGATTTCTCCAACGATAGTGCACGTGCCTGGTATATCAGACAGATGAAACCACTGCTTCAGGCCGGCGTTGATGCATGGTGGAACGATGAGGGAGAATCTTATTATTCACTTTATTACTGGTGGAATAAGGCTGAATACGACCTTTTGGCCCAGACCAAACCAAATCAGCGTCATTTCAGTATCAACCGGGCATTTTCACCGGGGAATCAACGGCTCGGATATTGTACCTGGAATGGAGACACACGCTCGAACTGGGAAGAACTCAAGCGAACCGTATCGGACATACTCAACTTTAGTCTTGCCGGGATGTATTACGGAAGTAGCGATATCGGAGGATTTAGTGGAACACCGACAAAAGAGAATCTGGTTCGCTGGGTTCAGGCCGGTGTTTTCTTTCCCATTATGCGTTCACACTCTGATTTCGAAGTTTTACCTCATTTTCCATGGTTGTGGGGAGAGGATGGCGAAAACGCCATACGTAAAGCCATCAATCTACGCTATCGTTTATTGCCATACATTTATAGTCTGGGACACGAAGCCTACAAAACCGGAGCTCCGATTGTTCGTCCATTACTGATGGAATATCCAACCGATCCGGAAGTTGCCAATCTTAGCGACGAAATGCTTTTAGGCAAAGGTTTGCTGGCCGCACCCATACTTATTCCGGGTGGCAAACGGGAAGTGTATTTGCCCGAAGGTATCTGGTACGATTTCTTTACCAATGAAGTCCTTAAAGGGGCCAGGCACTTTCAGGTAACAAAAGAGCTGGATGAAATTCCGGTTTATGTAGCAGCAGGCACAATATTACCACTTGGTCCGGTAGTTCCGTATTCGGATTACGACACCATTGCACCACTCGAAATCAGGGTATATCCCGGTCACAACGGATCGTTTACCATGACCGAAGACGATGGGATTAGTTACGATTATATCAACTCGATTGTCCGTACAACAAGGTATAACTGGAACGATGCAACACGCACGCTGAGCTGGAAAGTATCCGGAAAATACAAAGGGAAAAATGTATTCCACGGGATTCGGATTGTAGTGGGGAATCAGGAGAAAACTGTTAAGTTGGGAAGTCACGGAAGTGTCCACTTCGTGCAAATCATCTCTGTTAAACCTAAATCCTTTTAGCCCAAAAACTTGCTTAATGCTGAGCTATTCATGAGCAAGCAGAGATTTTATTCAAAATAGTTGAACGATTTAAAACCATTTTCTTAACGGAGTGTGACAAACAAAAATATAAAAAAACGGGATTACACGTACTATTGTTTAGTTATTTTCTGATTATTGTGCATAGTCATGTTTTGTTAGGAACAGTTTTGGAAAACGAAGCATGGAATTTTATACAGTTCGTAGAAAAGCAAAGTAGAGCCTGTTGTGTCTAAAACAAAATTATATCATTTTAGTGTTAGAAATCAGGGAGAACAAAATATATCCATTTTGTATTTGGATAAAGTTAAACCGGCTTTTAATAAAGTATTAGGGACTTTTTTAAAATAAAAAAAGATTCGCATGAAACAAATTAAAAGCTATCAGAGAATACACTTTAATCAACTAAAATGAAAAGAATCTTAGTTTTGTCATATTTCCTGATTTCTTTTTTTGTCATAAATGCACAAAAAAACGATTTAGTATTTGCTACAAATAAGCCTGCACCGGCAAGTGTAGATTCCTGAATCGGGCATTTAAAAGGTTATGCACTCATCATTACCGAATGTAAAGATTATTCCGAAGTTGCTGCTACCCGGGAATCCATTATAAAACAGGGAGGCTTTGGATCGAAGAATGCAATGCTTGGATGGATTAATCCTTCAATTGCATGTAAACTTGTTGGACAATACGGTATTACTGCGATACAATACAAACCATTAGAGTTAAGTACCTTAAGGACAACTGACCAGAAAACTCTTAGTATGGTTAAATTTTTTAATTCAGCGACTTCATACCCCCCCGCTAGCGAGGGTCTGCGACCCTTGCAAATTAATATTTTGATATTGCCATAGGTTACAAACCTGCTCCAGCGTGGACTGTAAAAAAATATATTGCAAATCAAAAAGAACATTATAAAACACAAACCTTTCAGGATGAATATGTTCAATTTCTGAATGAAAACGATGTGGATTTTAATCCGGATTATTTGTGGACATAGATCTATGCTGCCCTTTCAGGGTGAAGAAATATATGTATTTCATTTCCCCAACGCGTTGAACTTTCAGGCCGTTGCGATTGGGCTATCATAGATTGCCCTTTCAGGACGAAGAAAGAAGATATGAGGGAGTGAAGGCAGATAACCGAAAGAATTTTTTTCCTGTTTATTGAAAAATTTGTGTCTGATATAAATACTTGTACCAGATTGTAGAAATTTATAGATCCGAACGAAATAAAGAGAGGAATAATACTTATAAATAATCTAAATTTGCAACTACATATTAGTTACAATAATAATATAGTATATATCTTTGTAAATAAATAAGTTTATGTCGAAAGCAGAGAAACTGTTGGTACGTTTATTATCCCGGCCAAAGGACTTTACGTATACAGAACTAAAAACCGCACTCACTTCGTTAGGATATGTTGAAGAGCAAAGTACAGGGTCGGGAATTTGTTTTAAAAGTAAAACGCTTAAGATCAAACTTCACAAACCTAATCCGGGAAATATACTCAAGCAATATCAAATCAGTTTAGTTGTTGACGAACTTAAAAAAGAGGGTTTAATTTAAAGGAGGATTTAAAAATGAAAGATGTATTGAATTACAAAGGATTTATCGGAAGTGTACATTTCTCAGCCGATGATCAGGTGTTTTATGGAAAAGTTGAAGGCATTAATGATTTAGTTACTTTTGAAGGGGAAACTGTGAAAGGACTAACCGAAGCATTTCAGTATGTAATCGATGAACACATCAAAGATTGTGAAACTGAAAACATAGCACCTGAAAAGAGTTATAAAGGCAGTTTTAATATCAGGATAAGTCCTGAACTTCACAGACGCATTGCTGTTTCAGCTAAAATGCATGGAGTCTCCATCAACAAATTTATATCAGAAGCATTAAGCCAAACCGTATCGAATTGAAAGATAACTTTCTCTGTTATTGTATAAAGTATATTGACTTCAACCCATTTAGTCAAGGTTTGATTATCAGCATTTGCTGGATAGCGCAGGTTACAAACCTGTTTTGAATAGAGTTCCAATCTATCTTCATTTTTATAAAAAATAGTAAGAAAGAAATTGAAAAACTATCGGAAAACACATTCTACACTGCCGTAAACTTAGGCAACTTAGATGACATCATGGATTATTCACTTGTTCACCCGGTGAATAAAAGGCTTATAGAAGGCAAAGTAATTTTGAAAGACCATATAAAGAAACTGGCACAGAAATCTCGTTTAATTCGCTTTCTCCACATTCGGAGCAACCTTATTTTCATATTCACAGGAAGAATGAAGAAACTTATATCAGTCTAAAAGGTTCGGGCTTTTTTCAGGTCGACGAAGACTGTTTTGATATAAAAGAAGGTAGCGTTATACGGGTTGCACCACAAGGGAAACGAGGTATCTGCAATTCTTCGGACGTGTCAATGATCTATATGTGCGTCCAGTCCAAAGAAAATTCACTGGAAAAATATACCACCAATGATGGAGAGAGGCTTCCCTACGAACCGAAATGGAGATAAAGTATCAACTCACTGACCGGTAAAAATTTTTAAATCATAGTATTATGAAATTTGTATACACTATTTTAATTTCTAATTTGATGGTTTTTTCATTAGTTGCACAATCAAAAGCAATAGAATTAAGCCATTATATTTTCCCTGAGTTTACTCAGGGAGTGGTACTAATGAAATCAGGAGAAAAAGTGAAGGCTTTGTTAAATTACAACTCGTTGACCGAAGAAATGGTTTATATTGATAACGGAACAAAACTGGCAATAGCAGATAAGTCTTTAGCTACAATAGATACTGTTTTTATCAGGGATAAAAAATTTGTACTGGTTAAAAATAAATTTTTCGAATCGATTTATCACTCAAGATTTGATTTGTATATAGAGCATAAGTGTTTTGTGAATTCTCCCGGTAAGCCTGCAGCATATGGAGGTACATCCCAGACATCTTCGTCGACCTCCTACTCTTCCATCTTTTCGGAAGGAGTGAAATTAGAGCTGAAATTGCCTGACGGATATGAAGTTCAACCCTATATGTGCTATTGGATAAAGAAGAATGAAGCATTCAAAATGTTTAAAAACATTCGGCAATTAAAGAACCTGTATAAAACCAAAAAAGAGTTATTCAACGCTTATGTAAAAGAGCACGATGTTGAATTTAATAATCAGGAAAGCATCATCCGATTCGTTGAGTATTTAGAATCAAACTGAAAAGCTGAAAGAATTAGATTCGTTCCTGTTTTCAACTTTACCAGGGAAAACGAAGTAGTATCTTCAAAAGTCTCTTTTATTCTTAGAAAAAGAATGCTTAGTTTACACTTCCACAATTAGTTCTACTTTACCAGATTAAAAAATTAGACACAATACAATAGTTCACAATACTGATTGCATTTAATTATCTTGTTGGGTTTATATTCTTAAAATACCGCCAGGTATTTTCCTATTGTGTTCTTTTCTTTGTTGTTTTTTGTTTTTTGTGTCCTTCTATTGTGTCAATTGTGGTTCTGTATTTGAATTTTCTTTCTTTTTTATGTTCTTTTGTGGTCCCGAAAAAACGGGATGTCGCAAGCTCCATTAGCATTTTTTTATTGTTTTATTTTAGTAAAGTAGAATTAGTAAAAATAAGATTGAAATGCTTAATTCCGACTCAAAATTAAGCCAACTTCAATTTTTATAAGCGATAAATCTGCCTGAATCCAATATCTAAATAATCATAGAAATTTAATGATCTATTTGATCATCTACAAAAGCTTAAATTTCAGCATCCTGGCAATTATTAATTGTTAATTATTAATTGATTTATTACTTAATTATCCTGTTGAACGAAAAGTTGATTTAATTATCGTCATAAATGACAATTTCATTTCATCAATTATCCGGCTATTACAATTAATATGTTTAATTTTGCGGTAAGACTTCGTAGGGATCAGTTTATGAATTGCGTGTTCCTGAATTTAATATTAAAAAACATCTATAAGAATGAAAAAAACAAGTTTAGTTTTATTTTTTATGTTCCTTGTGAATTACACCTTTTCACAAAACGCACCAGTTCCTTCAGAAATTGAAGACCCTACGTGTTTAGGGATTAACAAAGAACCCTATCATGCCACATTAATGCCATATGCCGATTTGAAGGAGGCCCTTCTGGCTAATCGTCATGCCTCATCGTTATGCCTGAGTCTGAACGGTCAGTGGAAATTTAACTGGGTACCACGTCCCGAACAACGTCCGGTAGATTTTTACAAACCGGATTTTGATGTATCGGGTTGGAAAGAAATTCACGTTCCTTCCAACTGGGAAGTCCAGGGATACGGTACTCCCTTTTACCGCAATAACGGATATACAATTCAAAGAGATTTTCCGCACGTAATGAGTGAACCCGATAAGAAATACACGGCTTTCAAAGAACGAAACCCTGTAGGAAGTTATCGTCGCGAGTTTGATGTTCCGGCAGAATGGATAGGCCGCCGTACTTTTATTACCTTTGATGGCGTTGATTGTGCTTTCTTCCTGTGGGTAAACGGCGTAAAAGCAGGTTTCAGCGTAAATAGCCGGAATGCTGCCGAGTTCGACCTTACCAAATACCTTAAAGCCGGTAAAAATATGATTGCCGTAGAGGTTTATCAATACAGTTCGGGTACCTGGCTCGAAGATCAGGATATGTGGCGTTTACATGGAATTTTCCGCAATGTGACCCTTTGGAATGCACCGCAGGTTCATATTCGTGATTTCTTTGTAAAACAGGATCTGGACAAGGATTACAAAGATGCATCAGTCGATGTAATGGCCACCATAAAGAATTTCGGTGATAAAGCTTCCAACCCTCAAACTCTCATTGCCACTCTTTATGATAAAGATGGGACAGAAATTGCGAAAGGAAGTGCAAAAGGAAAAGATATCAATTCGAAACAGGAAGAGGTATTGAATGTAAAATTCAATATTGTCAATCCGGAAAAATGGACAGCCGAAACGCCGTATCTCTATACGGTCGTTCTGACAAGCTCTGATGGTGAAATTTTATCTTCAAGGGTAGGGTTCCGCAAAGAAGAAATCAAAGGCCGTATTTTCATGGTAAACGGCGTACCTATCAAACTTAAAGGAGTCGACCGTCACGAACACTGGTCGGATGTAGGCCACGCCATCACCGAGGAACAAATGATTCGCGATATTGTGGTTATAAAACAAGGCAATTGCAACCATGTACGTACCTGCCATTATTCCGATGATCCGCGCTGGTATGAACTTTGCGACGAATATGGTATCTGGCTGGTTGCCGAAGCAAATGTGGAGAGCCACGGTTACGGTACCCGTTTCGACGAAGAACCTACCATGAAGGCAGCTATCATTGACCGAAATGTGGCGAATGTCGAAAATTTCAAAAACCACCCTTCGGTTATCATTTGGTCGCTTGGAAATGAAAGCGGTACAGGCGGTTCAAATTTCAGGGCAGCCATGGCCACTATTAAAGCCATTGACCCAAGCCGGTTTGTTCATTACGAACGTTTTGGTATCGGGAAAAACAATCCTTCCGATTTTGATGGTAAAATGTACGGAACTCCTGAAGATTATGCCAGAATAGCACAAAATAAAGAACTGACCAAACCCTTCTACATTTGTGAGTTTGTGCACGCTATGTTCAATTCAATGGGATCGGTACAGGAATACTCTGATGTTTTTGACAACAATCCTGAAATTCTGGGTGGCGCGATATGGGAATTCCAGGACCAGGCACTATGGAACAAGCGCGATCCGAATCACCCGATACTGGCTTATGGCGGTGGTTTTGGTGAATATCCAAACGATCATTACTTCATTCACAAAGGGGTAGTTTCTTACGACCGTTCTACAGAGGGAATCAAAGTTAAACCACATTATCCTGAAATGAAAAAAGCATTCCAGTGGATTAGCACCGAATTAATCGATCCGGCAAACGGAATGATTAAAATCAGAAATAAATATCAGTTTATTTCGTTGGACGGATTTGATGCTTCATGGAGTCTTACCGAGAACGGAAAGGAAATAGACAAAGGGACAATAATTCTTCCCCATATAAATGCCCTTAGAGAGAGATGGGTAAAAATTCCGTATACATTAGAACACCCTAAAGCCGGTGCCGAGTATTTTTTGCGTGTTTCCTATACCCTGAAAGAAAAAACATTGTGGGCTGACAAAGGTTTTGAAGTAGCTTCCATGCAATTCCAACTGCCTGTGAGCACGCCGCCTGTTGTGGAAACAAAAATGACAGAAAAAGTAAAACTGAATCAGGATGCTCAATCGGTAACCATTACCGGAAACGGATTCTCTGTAGGCTTCAATAAAGAAACAGGTTTTATGGACCGGTTAATACAAAACGGGACTGAGCTTTTAGCTGTAGATGGTTCACCGAAACTGCATTTATGGCGTGCAGCCCACCGGAATGACGACAACTGGGCTTACAGTGTCTGGGATAAATTTAGGGTCAATACACTTCAATATACCCTTGTTGATTTTAAAGTAGAAAAAGTGGATAACTATTCCATTAAAGTGGTTTCGACAACAAAAGCCGACGGGAAAGAGGGATTTGGTGTGTATCATACTGCAAGTTACCTGGTAAAGGGTGATGGTACTATAAAGGTTGATAATCAGGTCAGGTTTGTTGGTTTTCGGATAAATCTTGCCCGTATTGGTGTGCGTATGCTGCTTGATAAGAAACTTGACCGTATGACGTATTTTGGACGTGGACCTGTCGAGAACTATTCCGATCGCAAAAGTGCTTCGGACGTAGGGATTTATGAATTGGGTGTGAATGAACAATACGAATACGAAAAACCTATGGAACGTGGAAATCATGAAGACGTACGATGGGCAACTTTAAGCGGTAATGATATGCCGGCTCTGTCGGTAAAATCGGATGAGAAATTAATGCAGGTGTCTGCCCTTCCCCATACTGACGAACAAATGTATCCTGTAGAGTATAAAATCGATTTGCCTGCCAGTACAGCAACAGTACTCAACATTGACACCAAAACATTAGGGGTTGGCTCAAACAGTTGTGGCCCGAGACCGTTGGAAAATTACCTGGTGTGGTCGGATAATACGAACTTTACATATACCTTGAAATTGCTTCCAATAGGAGCTCAAAAATAGTTTAAAATCCAGTAAGATAATTTCTTATTAAGAGATTCAATCTTTAGAAACCATTCTGACTATCTTGTCAGGATGGTTTTTTTATTTCATCAAAATCAGGTGTAAGTTATTCTTTTATCTGTAGGTTGTACGATGTTGAGCGAAGTATAACTTTTAAAAAAACATTCAAATGTATCTACAAACTTATGAATTTACGTATACATTCTAGTTATAATCAAACTCTTTAATCCTCATTCTTCATCCCTAGCCACTTTTTTGAGTTTTGTGTTAGTTGAAATTATTCCGATAATCCCCGGAAATTACGCTCACAATCCGCCCGAAAAAAATAAATATGATGAAAAATAAACGGTATTATAACGGATATACAACGATTCTATATAGAGTCGTAATATTACCGTTACATTACCGTTACATTACCGTTATATATCCATAATTCCGACGTAATTCCGGCGTAATTCCGGCGTAATTTCAGTGTAATTTTCCGGCAAACTGATGCCAACTTAACATGAATAAATAAAACCAACCCGGATTTCAAAATCAAAAATACTTCTCATCAGTTGAGTCTCTTTTTACACTTTATTTCGCAACAATTTATCAATTAGGACAGTTTGCGGATAATCATCTAAATTAAAGCTATAAAATGTTGGGGCTGTTAAAAAGAGTTTGTACTTTTGGAGTGGATTTAATCTGATTACGGATTAAAAATGCTGAAAATGCACGAGTCAGGATTGCTACTTCCGGCAACTTTGCAATGATATCCCTTGTATAATCTAATATATTGAATATTAGCTCTGTATGAATAGCTATAATGTTCAATAAGAATAGAATAATTAAAAAATTGTTTTGATCGTTTAAATACATAAATTCTCCAAAAAAAGAACAACATGAAGCATCTGATTTCTACTGTTTTATTTTCTGTGATTTGCATCAGTATGTATGCTCAATCGGCTTTAACTATCATACCTTCCAAACTTGAGGTGGATAAAGAAGTAAAATACACCTATACGGGCAAACTGGCAAAAGCCGGAACTGAAATAACGGTCGGCTTATTTACAATTAAAAATGGCAACAACAAGACAATTAAAACAGAACTTAATGGAAATAAAATTGAATGGTCGCTGAATATTCCCGATTCAATTGTTTATGTATTATTTAAAATAAAAAACGGAGCTGAAACCGACAGTAACAATGGCTTTGGTTACGGTTTCAACGTGTTTCAGAATGGCAAACCTGTAAAAGGGACCTATCTCTTACAAGGTATTTTCAATATATTGGGATCTGATTACGGTATCCCCGAAAGCGGTGATAAAGCGGTTGAACTGATGGAAAAAGATTATACCCTGAATCCCGATTTAAAGGAGATTCAGTTTACAACTATCTGGTATTTGAATGCACTTACAAAAACGTCGAACAGAAAAGGAGACGCAGTTGTAATTGCGCGTAAAATATATGATGAGGACTTGCAAAATGGAGCCAATGATGAAGACATGATGCAATTACTTTATATCCTATATCCTGATAATGACAATAAAAGGGATTCACTGATAAATGAAGCTGTAAAGTTATACCCAAAAAGCAAACTGAGTTTCATCAAAAAATCGAATGAGTTTTACTCTATGAACGATCCTGAAAAAGTGTTTCAATTGTATGATTCCCTGCTGAAAGATTTTCCGGAAGAATGTAAGAAAGCACAAAGCAATATCGACCGTACCCTGACCATTGCATACCGGAAAAAGAAGGATTACGTGAATTTCGAATATTACCTCTCCAAAAAACAACATGACTATGCATTTCAGGCCGAACAGCTAAACGAAATAGCCTGGGAACTGGCTACGGCGAATCTTGAATTGACAGCCGCTAAAGCCTATTCCGAAAGAGCATTAGTACAGATGGATTCATTATCAAAAGCTGAAAAACCACAGTATTATAATTCCAAAGAAAAATGGGATGAATTCTGGAATAAAACAACCGGTAATTATTATGACACTTATGCCACTATCTTTTACAAATCGGGCAAGATACAAACAGCGGCAGAACAGCAGAAAATAGCAGTTAGACTAACATCCGGGAAAAACACCTACATCAACGAACAGCTTGTCAGGTACCTTATTGAGAGCAATCAACCTAAAGAAGCACTTGCCAGAGCCGAAGAATTTAAAATTGCACAACAGGGAACTGTAAAAATCGATTCGATGTACACAGTTGCTTATGTAGCAATCCATGGTTCAACAAAGGGATTGGATGCTGCAAAAGAAAAAATGGAGGTTCAGATAAAAGATGCACCTGATTTTACATTGAAAACACTGGATGGCAAGTCAGTAACACTTTCTTCCCTGAAAGGAAAGATTGTCATCCTCGACCTGTGGGCTACCTGGTGCGGTCCTTGCCTGGCTTCGTTCGCCGGAATGCAAAAAGCGATTGATGCCCTAAAAGACCGCAATGATGTGTGTTTCTACTTTATAAATACTTTTGAACATATGGGTCCTGAAGCACGCCTTCAGAAAATAGAACAGACAATATTAAATAAAAAGGTCAATTTCAATATTCTATTGGACGAACAAACCGGAACCGATTATACCGTTGCCAGCCTTTATAGTGTCACAAACATTCCCTCCAAAATTATCATTGATAAAAAAGGGAAAATATATTCCACTCTGGTAGGATTTAATGGAAATGATGAGGAATTGGTAAAGGAACTGAAATCAATTGTGGAAACATTGAAGTAACCAGTAAAATAACAACATTCGGTAGAGCCTCCGGACTAACATCAATCTATTTAACAACTAGAATGTAAGTGCCTGAATATATGTGAATATGACCCCCTGCCCCCAAATGGGGGTTCATGATTAGTATTGTTCTGTTTAAACTCAACTAATCACTTGTTTTTTATCAGAAACTGCGTCTTACTCCCCCATTTGGGGGTTGGGGGGTCAAAGTTTCAAATACGCAATCATCTCATTAAATATTTCAAATCAACTTATGTATGATTTCATATCAAGTTATTTTTATTGGGGCTTATTTTTTATATATTGAGGGACTATTTAGAAACAAAAGCTACTATATTTCGGGTTAACAACAAGTACATGAAACGGATCAATTAGAACTAATTTAAAACTATTTATTGTGAAAAAGATTCTTGTATTTATTTTTATTCTTTCTCTGGCAATTGGCAGTGCATTGGCAACGGTTTCGGATACTATTAAAGCCAACAACCCACTTATTGAATACACAGGAAGAATTGACTTCTCGAACCCATTGGCTCCTGAATTTTCATATTCCGGGGTTTCTGTCAGGGCCTGTTTCCGGGGAACAGGTATTTCCATACTGCTGAATGATGAGAGTTCGGAAAACGAATACAATGTGATCGTTGACAATGTGATAAAACGAATCATAGTTTCTAAAGGGTTAACCGTCTATCCAATTGCCGCCGGATTGAAAAATACTGTTCATGAAATAGAGATATTCCGCCTTACCGAACTCACTTTCGGGAAAACAATGTTTACCGGATTCTTGTTAGACAAAGGAAAATCGCTTGATCCCATTAAAAATAATCGTAAACATGTCATAGAATATGTGGGGAACTCCATCACGTGCGGGTATGGGAATGAAGGTGCATTAGGTGTAAAATACGGTCCGACGACTGAAAATCATTATCTGACTTATGCTGCTTTTACTTCACGGAATTTTAATGCGCGTCATTTGGCAGTTTGCAGATCAGGAATTGGCATTTACAGAAATTATGGCGATTCCACGACAGGAAGTAAGGATTGCATGACGAATAATTATAGCCGCGTGTTTCTATATGATGCAACCCCTCTCTATAATTTCAACCTCAAACCTGACATCATTTGCATTGATCTGGGGACAAACGATTTCAGCAACAGCAACAATGGCTTCGTTGTCGATACAGTAAAATACATCCATAACTATATTGCATTTATCGACACGTTACAACTGAGGAATAAAAATACGGATGTTTTGGTTCTTCTCGGTCCTATGCTTACTGATCCCTCGCTCAGTACTGTCAGAAGATGTCTGAAATTTATTGTTGATGCTGCCAATAAAAAAGGAAACGGGAAAGTGTATTTTTTTGAGATGTCACAACAAGGCACAAATTACGGCACTGATTATCATCCGGTTGTTTCGCAGCACCTAAAAAACAGCATTGAACTGACAAACTATATAAAGCAAATCAAGGGATGGGAAACAACCTCGGTCCACTTATAAACAAACCGAATTCATTTACAATTTACAATTTACGATTTACAATTTGTCGGTTTTGAAAGTTTTTTACATTTAATCAAAAATTAACCAGTTAACAATCAGAAACACGGAACGCGGAACGCGGAACATTGAACGCGGAACGCAGAACGCGGAACGCGGAACGCGGAACAAAAGAAAGAATATATGGAAAAATTTAAATTCAATCACACGACACCCATTCAACTACGTTTTAATGACTTCGATGCATTGGGGCATGTGAATAACTCTGTTTACTTCTCATTCTATGATTTGGGAAAGACCACCTATTTTAATGAAGTACTGCCGGATGTGAGTGTAAGTGGGGAAGTTGGTGTAGTAATCGCAAACATACAGGTAAGCTTTTTGCTTCCTGTATATCCGGGAGAGAATGTTGCCGTTGAAACCGCAGTGGTAAAAATCGGAAATAAAAGCTTTAAGCTTTTGCAGCAACTGATCGACGTTGATACAAACGAAGTGAAATGTATCTGTCAGACTGTAATGGTTTGTTATGATGCCTTGACGAAAACTTCCCGTCTCATTTCAGATGACTGGAGAAAGGCTATGGCTGACTTTGAAGGGAATCCGGCACTTAGTTAAAAAGAGGTGAGGAGTAAGTGGTAAGGAGTAAGAATTGAGTGTTGAGCGTTAAGTATTGAGCGATGAGCATTGAGAAAAGAAGTAGTCAGTAGTAAATAGTATAAGTGTAAACAAATTTCAGGACGGTACAATTTTAAATAGCATAGAAAAGAAGGACCTTATATTCAATTTAGTACTAATATCATAATGGTAAGTAATAAGGATTAATTATTTATAAGTTTGTTAAATATATAGAACACGTTTTTTTGCTTTTACTTTATTATTGAAATCAAAATAGTTCAATAAATTTTTTGAATTACTTATTAGCATGATAAATACTATAATTCTAAATAGCCTTGATAAACCCGACGATTATATTGTCGGATATGCAGGTTTAAATGGAATTATTAAAGATTCAACATATCCCTATGGTATTGTGATAGGAAAGCGGTTAGATGACAAAATAATTGATTCTATCAGTATAGGCCCGACACTTGAATACTTTAATTATTATAAATCCATTAACAATCAACTTTCCGAAATTATTCATCAAATCGGGAATAAAATAATAGAGAATGGATTTACCTGTGAAATTGTTGAACCTTCAAATGATGATTCAGTATCAGAAAATAAAGAGTATGAATTAACTTTACGGACACCCGTTTCTCATAAGATGATAGGTACCCGTTCAGGTCTGGGCTGGATTGGTAAAACAGACTTGTTTATCTCAAAGAAATTCGGTCCGAGATTGAGATTGGTTAGCCTATTGACTGATTATCCGCTTGAAATATCAAGGTCGTCGATTAATAAGAGCAGATGCGGGACATGTAGTGAGTGTGTTGTAAATTGTCCTGCGAATGCAGCAACGGGAGCATTATGGGATATTTATACAGACCGGGATGTATTCTTTGATGCGCATAAATGTAGAAACAAATGCCGGGAACTGTCAAAATCACGGTTAAATTTGAATTCATCAACTTGTGGAATTTGTATTTCAGTTTGTCCGGTTGGAAAACTAAAACAAAAAACTGAAGAATAAAGAGCTTACGGCTAACAATATAAGACATTCAATATTCCCTGATATTTCAATCACAATAGTATGAAAATAAAAATCGTTTTTTTACTGGTTTTTAGTTCAATAGCCTCTTGTTGTTATTCAGCAGGCTATACGATACAGGACAATTCTTTGTTATTCAACGATGTCTGTTTTCAGATACTCACCCCGACAATGGTCCGGATACAAAAAACCTCGAATCGCACCTACTCTCCTACTCCCGATTTAGGTGTTGTGAATGTGATGTTCGGGAAAGTTACTTTCAGGGTCAACTATCAGGCCCCTGTTTATTCTATACAGACCGATTCGATGACTATCCTGTATAATCCTTCCATGGAAATTACAGAAGGGGGCATTCAGGTGTTTTTAAACCATCACTGGGATTTTACTCTTACAAGCCTTGATAAAAGAGACACTCTCAATTTAGGCGGAGTGATCGGTTCACTGGATAACTGTAAGGGAAATTTAAAGTATGCCGAGCAAAATGATGTAGGTTCAAAAAGTCAACTGCATCTTATTCCGGATGGGATTCTCAGCAGAAGAGGATTTACAGTATTAAAACACACAAAGGACACACTTTATCTGTATAACAAGGGAAATCATTATCTGGATTTGTACGTGCTGGGTTATGGAAATAACTACAAACAGGCTTTCAATGATTTTTACCGGTTGACAGGGAAAATACCCATGTTGCCCGAATGGTCCTTCGGCTTTATTTATTCGCGCTGGGCAGATTATAAAGCAGCTGATTATAAGCGAATTGTTTCTACATTCAGGCAGGAGAAGATGCCTATTGATGCCATTATCCTTGATATGTGCTGGCATGTGGATTATTGGTACGGTTACCGGTATGATACCAACAATTTTCCTGACATGAAGGCATTCCACCTCTGGACAGACAGTGTGCATGTGAAGACAGGATTCAACCATCATTCAGGGTGCATTTATGCGAAAGATCCTCATATACTTGAATTTTGCAAACAGGCAGGTATCGATTTCAATAAAGCCCTGATACCCGGATTATCATGGGAACCGGATAAAAAGGTTATCCATTATGACACGAAAGACAGCATACAATTCAAAGCATTTTACGATATTTATTTGACTCCGTTGATTCGCGACGGGTTGGATTTCCATTGGGTAGATGGGGAAGGATCAATATATTCTTCCGAATTATATCAACGATACCTGAGGATCGGGACTCATAAAAGGCCAATCGTCATGAACAGGTTACATACTGATGTATTATGCAATCATCGCTATCCTGTTGGTTTTTCGGGCGATACGTTCATTAGTTGGGAAACGATGGCGTACAGTTTAGAGGCAACAATCAAAGGGGGGAATAATGGCGTTTACTGGTCGCACGATATCGGAGGATATATGCCCCAGGGACCGGCAGGCTATGCCCCCACCGGTGAGATATTTGCCCGTTGGTTGCAACTGGGAGCAGTATCCCCGATTTTCAGGGTACATGCCAAAAAAGATGTTTACTGGACACCTCCACGTAAACCGGGTGAATCTGACCAGGGTTCACGTTTGCCATGGGAGTGGGGCGATACGGTTTTACAATCGGCGAGGACATCGATACAATTAAGATATAAATTACTTCCTTACATTTATTCCATGACACGAAAGGCACACGACACCGGTATCCCTTTGTGCAGAGGCCTGTACATCGACTATCCCCAACCGGCAGATGCATATAGGTATGATGAATTTCTTTTTGGAGATAACTTTCTGGCTGCACCGGTTATGAAAGCTGCTGAAAAAGGAGTTGACGGAGTAACAGGCCGAAAGGTATGGTTGCCTGAAGGTGAATGGTACGATTACTTTACCGGAAAGTGTTATCAGGGCAATCAGGAACTACAGGTTACAAGGTCGTTATTTGAATTTCCCTTATTTGTAAAAGCGGGATCCATCATCCCTATGGCACCTTATCATGAATATTCGGGTGTACCGTTGGATACCCTTTTGATCGTTGCCTATACACCCGCAGAAAGCAGGAAAAGTTCTTTCAATCTTTATGAAGATGATGGGGAGAGTTTCCTGTTCGAAAAGGAGCAGTATCGATGGGTTGTATTGAGTTATGAATATACGGATCATGTTTCGCAAAAGATAGTCATCCACAAACCAATGGGTGACTTTCATGGGAGTGTGCAAAACAGGGCTTATAAAATAGATATTGTGAATACAGGGGAACCGAAGGCAGTGCAAGTCAACAACAAGGTTTTTACGAATTGGCAATGGGATCCGGTTACCAAAAAGATGACTCTGGAACTTGAGAAGCAGGAAGTCAATACAGATATCGTGATTGAAGTAAAAATATAGTTGTTTTATTCAACAGGTCACCGTTACTCCCCCTCGTTTCTTAACGAGGGGGTTAGTGGTCATTCGTTTATAACGAAAATATAAATAAATATTTTTTTATTAAACGTTGAAAAAATAAGACAAAACTCCCTTAGTTTCTTAGATGTTGTGTAAAAATAGAATTGATAATGGTGTAAACTAACAAGATGAAACCAGGGGAAAAATAAGTGAATAAGGGCAAGTTATTTTTTACTTAATATTCACACTATTGTTGTTCGATCTTTGATAGTGGGGACTTAATAATAATCTGTGTAAATTAGAGTAATCTGTGGACAATCTCTTTTTAATTTCTTTCTTAAATTTATAATATTAAAGATTATCTGTGTAAATCTACTATGTAAGTAATCGTAACTAGCTATTAATCTGCGGATAATAAATTGCCTCTTTCAACCCTTCATAGTTATCTATCATGTTGTTCGATACCAGATTGTAGTGACTTCGTAGAAAACCGACCCCCCTGATTAATATCTCATTCCCATTTGTTTCTGAATTAACAATCAACTTTCAATTCATAAGTTACAATTTGGAATAGATCCATTTTAAGACGACCGCAACTAATTAATGATCAACGATGTCTCCTGTGAGTATATGCTTATTTGTACTAATAAAATGGATGAATAATTGTTTATGGATTTTTATCTGGGAATGGTTTTATTTTAAAATCATAGTATAAATCAGGAATATACTTGAGTTTATAACTTTTGGCATTTAAATTTGGTATAATTAAATTAATTTTTTACATTTGTAGTCGCAAAAAAATTAATCATAAAACAGTCTTATTAACTGATTTCACTTTATCGGGGTACAGACACCTGAAAAGCCGGATGATACAGATGACAGTGCCTGTCACGCTATATACATTTTCGAATGAGATAGTCACCTGAATGAAAAGATACTATAGACCTTCATAATTTATCAGTAATAAAGAAACAGATTTTCAGTACATGAGTGGTTTTGCTAAACTTATGCCGGATATATCATTTCTCATCATAAAACGATTAATAAATAAACAAAAAATTTACGCGTATGAACCGTTTAATTATTTACTTATTTAGTGTATTACTTTTAGTGTTTGCAACTTCGGCTTTTGGTCAGAAAGCAACCCCGAAAGACATGTACGGGCGGGAGATTGTGAACTCAGATGGGAAAAAGATCAATTATACGGATTTTAATTTAGTAAAGTCAGTGCCAATAAACAAAACGCCACAATTTAAATCTGTTTCGACCACACTAACTACCGGTCTGAAGACTCCAATAAATGCAAAAATTGATAATATGTACTCCATAATGGGGTCTTCTATCGGACGAAATTCCATGCATTCGTTGGACATAGATAATGACGGAAATACTGAGTTAATCTGTACTGCTTCCAGTCAAACATTTGGAACGGGAGATTTTTGGTATATCATGCGGTATGATTCCACCGATAAGACCTGGAATCAGGTTTGGACAAGTCCTAAATATGCAAATAATATCAACACGCTTGAAGTGGTCGATTTCAATAACGATAAGAATTATGAAATTCTGTTGGGTTTTAGCAACGGAACCATTGAGATCTATAACGGAGTCACAAAAGAGCTTATTAAAAGCGTAAAACCGGTCAATGAAGCTATTAATTCGATTGTATATGCCGATGCGGATAATGACTCACAAAAAGACATTATCATTTCATGTCCGCAAAACACCTATGTACTGGATGCAACGACTTTTGCACAAAAATTTATTATCAACAAAGGAGCAAACAGTGTCAGGGTAGGCAAACTGGATGACAGCAATAAGAATGAGATTGTCCTGTCATCGGGTACTATCTATAAACTGGAAGGTACGACCTTAACCACCATTTGGAATTATAATACTTCCGGCGAAGGACTGGTTGAACTCTCCGACATTGATAATGACTCAAAACAAGAGGTGATTTTTGCACAGGCGTGGCAAATAATCAATGTTTATGATGTTGATACCAAAACGACAAAGTATAGCATTAATACAGATCAGGACATAAACTCATTAACCCTGGCTGATGTTAACAACGATGGCGTTGACGAGATATTATATGGGGATGGGCAGTGGGGAAGTGTTTTTTGCTATAATTCAGTTACCCATACCAAAATGTGGGAAGTGGCAAATCCGGAACATGGAGTCAGTGCGATAAATTATGCCGATGTGAACAATGATGGGAAAAAAGAGCTTATATGGGGAGCCGGATGGACATCTACAGGTTCTGATTATTTGTACATTTACGACGTAGCAGCCAGCAATTTGTTATGGCGGAGTGACGATATAGAAGGACCATTTTATGCCATTGCGACAGGGGATGTAGATGGTGATGGCAAGGATGAAATTGTAGCTGTTTCGTATGAAAGCGAAAGCGGTTACGATAGTGGTGTAATATTGATACTTGATGCCCAAACCAATAAATTAAAATGGAAAAGCAGTGGGTCATTTATGGATATGATATGGACAGGTACGTACGATGTAGCCATCAGTGATGTTGACAATGACGGAAATAATGAAATTATAGTGGCTGCCGATCAAACCTATACCGGAAAGATATGGATTATTGATGGTAAAAATCATACCATTAAATCGTCCCATTTGTTTTCAACTGAAAATGTAGGCGAACTACACTCTTTAGATGTGAACGACATTGACAATGACGGTCAAAAAGAACTCATCGTTGCATCCAATAGCACATTGTATGTCATTAATCCGAATGATTGGTCGATAAAATGGAATGTAGCCATTAATTCAACCTATAGTACTCCTGTCATACGATGTGCGGATATAAACGGTGATGGGAATAAAGAGATAATAGTCTGCAAAGGTACAATTCAGATAATTAACAGCGTAGACCATTCTTACTGGACCTCAACGGAGAGTAATTATACGAATATTGATCTGTTTGATTTTAACAATGATGGCATTCCTGATATTGTTGCTTCTACAACAGATGGTCACATTGTAGTGATTGATGGCAAATCAAAATTAAAATTAAGTGATGTAACCCCAGAGACTACATCGATTGCTTCGGTAAGAGCCTATAAAAACAATAACTCATTATTTTATATTTACAGTTGTAATAACAGGCTGAATATCTATCAAAACGATACAAACTGCAGCATAAGCCAGTATTTAGGGACTAATATCGGGGAAGTTGAAAGTTTGAAATTATTCAACAGCCAACCTGCATCGACAGAAATATTAGTCGGAACTTCCCTTTCTGTTTTGAGAATGTATCTGAATATCCTGACTGTATCCACGAACAATGTGACCATCGCGGCAGTTAATAACAGTAAAGCTACTTTTAATGTTAATACCGCTAAAAACTGGTCGATTACAAACGATCAGAATTGGTTAACGATGAGCAGTTCTTCAGGTTCAGGCAATTCTACTATTACATTAACGGCGCAGGCAAATGTGTCAGCTGAAAAAAGGAGTGCTACTATCATCATCTCTGATACCGGAAGTAATTCTCAGGTTGTAGTTGTCACCCAGGATGGTGCTACCCCTGTATTGACAGTTTCAACAAATACGTTAACTGTAGGAGCATTACAGGGAAACACTACTTCTGTGGATATTGCTTCGAATATGAATTGGGCTACAGCCAGCAGTCAGAGCTGGTTGAGCGTAAGCAGTCCAAATGGGAGCGGGAATTCTACTCTGACACTAACAGCGAATTACAATCCTACCATTTCAACCCGAACTGCTACAGTTACCATTTCAGGAACAGGAATAAACCCGGTCATAATTACTGTTACACAAAGTGCCGGGGCTGCTGTCCTCTCCGTTTCATCGAATAGTCTTGAAATGGCTTCACAGGTTAACAGTACAAGTTCATTTGTTATCTATTCGAATATAGGTTGGACTGCTACCAGCGATCAATCCTGGTTAACATTAAACACGAATAGCGGTTCGAACAGTGCTACAATTATTTTGACAGCCCAAGCCAACCAATCAACCGAAACCAGAAATGCCATTGTAACAGTTTCAGGAAACAATGTAACTCCCCAAACGATTTTAGTATCACAAGATCCCGGAATACCTTCACTAATTGTTTCAACAAGTTCGGTAACAATAACCGGCAATAACACCGCAACATTTGATATCCATTCGAATACAGACTGGTCCATCATGAGCAATCAGTCCTGGTTAACAGTAAGCCCGGGAAGCGGAAGCGGAAATGCAACATTAACATTAACGGCACAATCAAATGTCGCATCAATTTCAAGAGCTGCTTCGCTCCTTATTACAGGAACAGGAGTTTCGCCACAGGTAGTTAGCGTTTTACAGAATGTGCCAAATGGAATTAATGAAATAGACGAGAGCTTGTTGTATATATACCCGAATCCGTCAACAACAGAAATTACAGTAAACAATATCAGTATAGGAACGACTATATCCATTTACGATTTGAAAGGTAAAGTGTTGATTTCAAAAACCTCCACTTCAACAGCAGTAAAAATAGATATAAGCATGTTAGCTAATGGCTTTTATACAGTCGTATTAAAAGACAATATGATGACTAAAACCCTTAAATTTATAAAACAATAAGATAAACAATTTGAGTTTCAGGTTTAACTCTGAGAATGGAGATTCTGAAAATTGATGAATCGTATAAAACAGATGCACTTTAATTTTCTATTCAACCACTGTCACGGGCCATATACCCGGGATAGCTGTTCGATAGTAATGGGATGCTTACTTCCTTCAAAAAAACACAACTGATTCGATTATTCATGTATTTAACATATAATCAATATTTTATTGCAAATCAGATAGCCCGGGGTTAATG
>Ga0302265_1000532_pt1 | contig 25097 bp, 17 predicted proteins | sample III_Bog_E1_1_FD_194556 | JGI IMG/M metagenome (GOLD analysis project Ga0302265, IMG submission 194556) | Peat permafrost microbial communities from Stordalen Mire near Abisko, Sweden - III_Bog_E1_1 | ecosystem: Environmental > Terrestrial > Soil > Wetlands > Peat | place: Sweden: Abisko...
ATAATCCCGCCGTGCAGGAAAGTGCTTGTTATCAATCTCCACCATTCATCATCAGTAGTCAGCGGTTTAAAGTTAGCGCCCCAGTTAATTAAATCATCAGCCTGAAAAGATACAAATCCTAAACCGGCAAACACCATGACCATAAAAACAAAACTATTTACATCAATAAGAACCGGAGTTATAAAGAAATCTTTTCGCGGCACAAAGATTGCAAGAAAGAATTTCATATCTGTATCTTTCGCAGGTTCTCCGGTTTCGAAACTTTTCAATTCATTCTTTTCAAATGCAGGATCGAGTATCATAATCAACCAGAAAATAGCACCTGTCGCGAATGTACCGAAAATCCATACTAACTTATTCCCGTTTCTTGCTTCGAAAGGTTCATTGATGGGTAGTAATATTATTTTGGAAGACACAATTAATGGGTTTTTACTGATCGCATTTTGATAGCCTTCAATATCATCCGAATGGCTTAATCTTTTTAAATAAATAAATTTTGAAACATCTTTTATTTCAAAATCTTTCTGACTTTCTTGCAGAAATAAATTGATTAACCGCTTTTTATCTTCATTCGAAATCCTGTTACTAATCTGATCTTTATATTCAAATCCAAGCCATGATTTTACTGTATCCGGTGAAATTGCTGATTCAATTTTTATAACAGTAACTTTTTTCACAAGCTTAAAACCATTAGTTATTATTACAATCGCTCCATTTTTAGCAGTTTCACCATATAACTGAAAAGCTTGATATTCACTTAGTTTATTTATTGATACTATTTTTTCTTTTGGTATCATTGAAAGTTTCATACCCGGAAAGGATTGTCCATCAATAACAAGCAATGGTCCGGAGTCATTTATTCTGTTTTCCGTCTGTTTGTTGTTTGACGGTTTAGCAAGCAAAACCGGACATGCAATAGATATATGAATATCTAAATACTGATCGTTTTTCCCGGTAACAGTTGATGAAGTATAAGTCTCAATATCCTTTTTATCAATACTATAGTTTTTTAAACTATAGTATTTTGTAGGAATATGCTTGTCAATCTGCGAAATGTTATCAAGTTCGGTCAGTTTTCCGGTGGCTGTTTCCAGATATCCTTGTGCAATGATAGTCGGAATGGCGATTGCTAATACGGCAATTAACTGATAAAAAAAATGTGGATCGCGATTCCCTGAAGTATCAAATTTTAAAAGTTTAATTCTTTTTCTGTACCAGAATAATACAGGAATCCACGGAAGAATAAGTGGCACAATCATATTTACAATCATTTCCTTGAATTGAAATAATTGTAGGTCTATCAGTATAAGCCAGTTTAAAAATGTATAACCCCCAATGATACTTACAGCCATCATCAAAAAAGGGATATAAATAAGTCTTAGCTTTTCTGTCCGGTCATTCATTTGTTCTGTCATGTTCAATTTTGTACTTTTTACCGGTGTTTTCAGGAGGATTTAAGAATCATTATTTTCAGTCAATTCTGTATTTTTCGTTCCAAAAGTACGAACTCTTTTTAACAGCTCCAACATTTTATGTATTTATTTTAAAGAAATGTAAAAGTACTTTATTTTACAACAAAAAAACCGTCCTGACAAAAAGGTCAGAACGGTTTTAATAGTTGAGTCGGTTCGCTGTTTTTCTGAAGGAAGTTAAAAAAACAAATTCAATAAAACAATTTGTCAAATTGAAAAGGAGTTTAAAATAAGGGTAATTAGGGGGCCAAATTTATTATTCAGATTGCAATAAAAAGGATTCAGAATGATAATTATTTTAGATGATTATACGCAATGTGTCTTAATACAAATCCATTATACTAAATTCAAGGATTTATACGAAAAATGTCAATGTAATGACTGAATTATATATAAAATCGTCAACGTAATGACAAAATTGTGATTTTTGTATTCTGTGGTTTTAGTATTGTTTATGATTTTATGAAGAAATAAAGCTGTCCTGTAAATTACAGGGCTACAACAAATATCCTACAGTGTTACAGAAAAAACCTCCTTTTCCATCCATGTTTGTAAACCTGCGCTATCCACAGACTGCAAATCTTAAATACACTTTGACGAATGAATTGTTTAAAAATAAGATTTAAAAAGTCAAATGCTTTTAAATTGAAACTTTAATTCTACTTTGACAGATTAAAAATAATAAAAAATGAGACAAGATTAACAGGATTAACAGGATTAATAGGTTTCATATTATTCGATAAGATTCTAAACAACCTAAATTTAGTAACTTTTTTGGAATCTATCATTCTTTTAGGGCACAATTTACATGTTAATCCTGTAAATCCTGTCTAAAAAATATAAACTGTCAAAGTAGAATTAATTAGAAATAAGGTTTAGTCATAATTGTATCTTTTTCTATTAAAGTTTACATATAAAAATAAGGTTATATCCTTTAAAACCTTATTTTCAAGTATTAAACCTTAATAGAAAACCTGCACCCAAACAATCCAAACCTTATTCGCTTATTTTAAAAAGAAGATAAACTTTCAAATCGAAAGAATTTATTTCAACTATATTCCTTTTTAAACAGTCTGGAAAATGTGAGGGTAGGGGTAGATGTCTGGTTTCATGAAAAATAAAACAAGTCAAACTATTGTTTCAACTACTTCAGTAATCATAGATAGTTAAAAGATCAATTTATTAATCTGCAAAAGCCTGAATTTATGCATCCTGGCAATTATTCAATTAATTATTAATTACTTATATCATATTCAATCCATTACTCCGGTTTGATTTTTTTGCAAAAGAGTATATAACTTATTCAAGCTCATCACTTTCTTTGTAAATTTTGTCTTCTTTTGTCTTGTAACTATTTAAGACCCATTCTCAGCAATCCATGATCTTTAATAAAGTCAAATACTGTTTTTTGATAGTTCTATATTCATATTATTCTTCGGTTGGTTTAGCTGGAAGGTTCTTTAAATTCCTGTCATATCTGACTGCATTAAACGGTATTTTGAATTTTAGTATGTTATAAATTTCCATTGATACACATTGGCCGATTAGTTGCATAACTTCCGTTTCACTATAACCGAGCTTTTTTAATCTTTCAAAAGTCAGTTTAGTCTCCGGTGGGTTATTCAATTTTATCTGAGTTCTTATAACATCAAAGATTGATTCTCTTAAAAGTTCATTTGTTTCCATTGAATGTGTTTTTTACTTGTTTTTGAATACTTTAAATCAGTTCATTTCTGCAATTTTTATTGTATGGTCAAATATCGAATTGTCCCCGATAGTCGAATGTCCTGGAATAACAATCTTTGCATTCATAAATCTCTTTTTTACTTTCCCGACTGTCACCGGCCATGCCTTAAGGTTAGCATCCTTAATATTCCCTTTATCTGTTGCGGTTAGCGATTTGAGTAAACAACCACCGAATAAAATTCTCTCACCCGGGATCCATGTTACTATATTATCCATCGAATGGCCGGCTCCAAAATAGAACATCTGAACTTCTTCGGTTTGCAATGATATTTTTAATGAATCAGTGAATACCACATCAATCTTTCTGTTTGATGATTTCAACAAATCCCTTGTTTTATCCAATCCGTATGAAGTGATACCAAGTCTGTTTGTCACCTTTAATCCTCCTGCACTGTCATCGTGGAAATGGGAAACAATGACTCTGGTGACCTTCCTATTGAACTTTTTCTCTATACAGTTAAGCAAAATAGTGGTCAGCGAATCGGTGGAGGGAGTGTTTACCAAAACAACATCTTTTTTATCAATAATGAGTAAAAGGTTACAATCCAACCTGCCATTGGAGGAATAAGAAGATTGAATCAGATAGGTTTTATCTGTAAGCCGGGTAAACGCAATATTTTTATCCACCCTGTCAACCGGATCTGCTGCAAATAATCCAACTACTGATAAAATCAGGAACATTGTTATCAGTATTTCTTTTTTCATTGTCTGGAATTTAAAGTTGTATGTAATCTGAACAATTTATTGTCTCATTTTAAAACCACGTCATGCCGGATATACAAACTAATTCAAATGTATAAAGGATTAGGCCTGCTGCTGGGATTTATGGCTACGACCAAAGGGAGCAATTGTAATCCCGGTAACAGGCATTACCATTTTTTCATTGAAGTACATATCCGGAAGGACGGGGTTGTTACGTTACAGTGATTTGTACCACCATTATACACTTTTATTTATACATGTATATTTAGTATCCTTAGTTCATATAGCGATTTAAAAAGATTAAGAACCTTAAAAAATTATTATCAATACTCCAAATATACATTATTAATATGAGTAAAATAGCAAATACTGAGATCAAGTTAATTTTATTTTTATCAAACGGTATGTTTTTCACTATCATTATATTGTTAATTTATTACACATATATCAATTTTACCTCTAAGTCTATTAAATGTTACAGGGTAGATAGTATAGAATTAATGAAATGAAAACCAATGTAGTTTGTAAATGCACGTTATTAATGGTTATAAACTACTTTGTATCCAGTGTTAGATTCTGTTACAATCAGATCCGCAATAAATCAACTGTAAATTTACAGATTTGGATGAAAAGGTCTAATTTTTATAATACGATTATCAAGGATAAACAATATTATAGTCTTCTTTCAATATATTACTTCCAACTTTTACTCCTAAATCTACAGATTTTTTTAAGTTAATAATAGCCAATTCTTTTTTACCCAACACTTCATATAAAACACCTCGATTAATGTACCCACCTTCATAGTTAGGATTAATTCGAATTGATGAATTAAAATCAGAAAGAGCTAGATTATTGTTCCCAACATACCGATAACAAACCCCACGAAAATTAAATGAAATATAATCATCTGGTTTTAACTTTATTGCATGAGTATATTCTAAAATAGCCTGCTTTTCATTTTTTAGTGATATATAAAGATCACCACGACTGCGATAAACTAAAAAATCGTTTGGATTAATTTTGATAGATCTATCAAAGTCTTTAAGTGCTAGATCAAAGTTCCCTTTTAAATAGTAAATATATCCACGATTATAAACAGCTATATATTCATTAGGGTAGTTTTTTATTTCTGATGTGTAATCTGCAATTGCTAAATCTGACTTACTTAATTTGTTAAAAACATAAGCTCTATAACTAAAGACATTTTGAATCTTTGGATTTATCCTTAATATTGAAGTATAGTCCACAATTGCTAAATCATATTTTCTTATAGAATCATAACAATTAGCACGTAACAAATAAATTTCTACATTTTTGGGGTCAATTTCAATAGCTAATGTAAACATTTTAATGGCTAACTCATACTGTCCTTTATTTTTATAAATATTACCATTCTCAATTAAACTTTTCTCATTATTTGGTCTGCAAGAAACAATTATGAGAACTAACATAATAATAACAAATACTTTTGTTTTCATTGATTTAAAGATTAATAGTTTATTAAATTTCCATTTTTATCTTACATAATCTGTTTCGTTCAAGTTTGTAAATCCGCATTCTGTGGATAGCGCAGTTTGAGCTAAGCACAACTTCCTGAAGAAAAATCGGGACAAGTGTTCTCAAAACCTGTGCAGTACCGACAAATCATATGTGCCATTTATAACTAACTTTCTGTTATTCCCAACAAGGTGAATTATAACGTTGCAAATATATAAAAAATAAATTAATATATGTAATAATCGGATTGTAAATCCTAATAATACAAGAAGGCTGGGATAACATATCCCATCCACAAACAATTCCTTTTTCTTATTAATAATGGTTATATCCGGCTCGACATAGTTTGTCAGAAATATATTTTCTACCGGATTGTGCGCAACGTAAAAACATACATTTCATATTTCTTGAAATAAAGAGCCGGAGTACGACACTTGTCCATACTCCGGCTCAATGAAATTCAATAGTGTGTAGCATCCTTATTTTATATTTTCAGTGAAAATGGTGTAACTTATATCCCCGACTATAGAATAAAAAACAATAAACTTATTACAGTTGAACAAGGCTGATATATTTGCTCAAAGAATTGTGCAAACCATCTGCATTCGTAAAATAAATCCAACTGTGAACATTACCACCTGCCCATTCTGCAGGCAATTCCACCTCAACGGTTTCGGCTGCGCGTTGTGTACAATTTTCCAACAAGACGGCTTCCTTTTCGGCTTCCTTGAAGAAAATCAGGTTTACATTATCAGTAGCGAGTGCTGAAGTATTATACAAATTGTTTACCCAATCAATCCTGACAGAGGTACCGGTTGTTTTGGCAGCTATTACCTGACTTGTACCATAGATACTACCCTCCGACAAGACTAGTTTTGTATAATCGATACTGAAATCAGGAGAGGTGCCAGTTACGGCATTCTTCAACGCAAGCGATACAGCATGATGTGCACCACCCGTAGTACGGAAAGTAATACTGAATAAATCATGCAAACAATTAAGCGAAGTGATGACAAGTCTGAATTTGGTACGTTGTGCCACCTGTTTTACCGATTTAGAGTTAAAAGGAGGAGTAAACACTTTCAATACATTCATTCCGTTTCTTAATTCGGCAGCAACGGCACTGCCGTGACGCCCGGATATCTTTCCGAAGGTCGTTGATTTAAATGTTGCCATAATTTTAAATTTTTAATTGTTATTACTGAATGAATAGAGATAAGGCTATCCTGCTGAGAATAAAGGAAAATTATCTATATTCATTTTGGTTGTTTTTTTGATATTTTTAATGCGTTTGCATTTCTGATGGACCTGAATCTCCCTTCATTTCCTTCTTGTTGCACTTTCTTCGTACTTTAGAGGCTGTGTAAAAATGCAATATGTAGAATTTGTTACTTCCAAATTGATAGTTGATGCTTTTTATTAAATAAGGTAATAAGGTTTGGGTTAGTACTCATTGGTTTTCTATTAAGGTTTAATTCCTGAAAATAAGGTTTTTAAAAAAGAAACCTTTCCGATAAACCGGAATGTACCATATTTTTGATTATCAACCTTAGTAGAAATATTAACAAAAACATCTTAACCTTATTACCTTATTTCAACTACATGCTTAAATTTGAAAGTTTTATCATTTTCAAATCTAGTTTTTACACAGGCTCCCTAATCCGGGGGGAGGATGCATTAACAGAATAAATTTCATTACCCTGCTACGATTCCGGTTTATGACGAATAGGATTAAAAGTATACCGGTTTGAATTGGTATAAGGTCAACCGGTTTGTTTCGTTTCGATATGGAAAATGCAGCACTCATATTTTTTTGTTGCGTGCTGTATAAAAAAAAATGCAGCACCGTTTTAATTGTGCTGCAAATCAAATATTATAATTTCAGATACATCTTATACCTAATATATACCTAATGTCGTTTAACACTATTTTTCAAATTTTTTATCGTAAGATGCCATACTTGAAATTAGGTTTAACCTGAAAAGTTTATTTATTTCACCACCTTTTCGTACACTCCTGTTTTGTCATTCTTTTTCAACAAATCGGATTGGTAAACAATTTTAAAATCTTTTGTTGCTAAATCTAATTTGTACTTTTCTGTTGCACAGCGATAGGAAAAATTGAGGTAGGAGGATTCATGATTTCCTTTATAATCGGTATTCCCGATAAGCAATCCGCCACTAATCGAATCAAGATTGAATATCCCTCTGTCTAAATCGTTTTTACGACAGTTATCACTCACCAGATCGTCGGCTTTAAATTCACCAACATATTGATACCCGTCTTTATCCTGTAAAAATAAAAAATACTTTTTATTCTCATAACCCTGTGCTTCAGTCATATCTGCCCAGATTATCAGATCAGTCTTCTTATCATTATTCAGATCGCCTTTCACGTACTTTGAATTATCTTTTCTAAACGTATAAGAAACAACCCCCGGGATTCCAATTTTAATACCATCAGCGGTTTCAACCGGCATTATTTTCTCATTCTGATACATGTTTCCGTTAAACTGTCTCTTCATTTCTTCCGTTAAACGGTCAGTTAATGCCCTGTAGGTTTTTACTTCCACTTCACCAATTGTATGGTCATTTTTGATGGTTAGGGTACAGCCTGTTAAACAAGCCAACCCAAAAAAGATTGCTAATTTTAATTTCTTCATAGTTGATATTCTAGTTGCTTTTAATGTTGGTGTTAATTAGTGATTTGTTTTTTTTACGCTCCAAAAGTACAAACTCTTTTTAACACCTCCAACACTTTATGTACTTTTTTTAAACAGATTTAAAAGGATTGAATTTGCACATAAATTGTTGAAAATACTTTTTCAAGGAGACTTTAGAAAATATTTACTTTAGAGTAAGGGTGACTTGCTTATTTGTATTATCTGTTCAAGTATATATATTCATATGTTTTTTTTTGTGATTTATTGAAAAAGTTTTATCTTTGCAATCCATCAAAAAAGAACTTTGTAATCAATGAAGTTCAAAGAGCCTGATACTGTTTAGAACATTTCAAATGGAGTATGCGACATTCCGGTTTATCGGAACTCTTCAAACGCAGAACTTTTCAAACGCAGAACGTGGAATCCGGAATGCATGTTCTGAACCATCAATTCTTCAACCAATTTCCCCTTTTTGTTTCTTCTTACTTATTTCCAGACTACTTCAATCTTGCTTCAACATCCGGGGATTTATCAAGTCTCTATCATAGTTGTCTCAACTTTCTATCAGGGATGTATCATATTATTAATTGATATGATACATCCCCGGTAAGGAGTAGAAATAACTATAGTGGAAATTTAATGCGTTCGTGGAGGTTGAAGCAAGGCTCAAGCAAGTCAGAGCATACCCTGGAGGGATAAATTAAAAAAAAATGAGGCTTTAGTGAAATTGAAATTCTGTGATAGTGAACTTTGCCTGTATTCTTTAAATTTTAAAGCATAGTCACTCAGGGAAAAAGAAGATTTTGATGAAGAATAGAACTCACAAATGTAGAATAAAATCTGAGAAATATAATAATCAATGTATGATATAAAATGATTATCCGCAAAAGCTTCTAAAACTTCAACTGATTAATTCTGATCTTTCAGTTTTCATAATTCCGAAGGAAGTGAAAGTAAAATAAATCATTCGGATTTAGAAGACTGCTTTATCTTAGGATACATTGCGGATAATAATATTACATTATCTGTCTGCTTGAATTTTCAACCGGGGACTGGTAAACAATACGATGCCAAAAAGAACTGCAAATATAAAATAAAGAATTGTAAATCCCCAAATATATTGAAAATAATTATAGAATAGAATCCATTTAATAAGGGCCAGGGTTCCAATAGTGAAATGGGTAAAGTTGCCTATCACTACAGGCCTGCCATAAATTCCGCCCAGTAAACTCCCTTTAGCTGTCCAGTTAAGCATGGCAAACCCCAAATACAGGGAACCTAAAATCTGAAAAAAAATAGAATTTGCTTCGTTCAAATTTAAATAATGAGAAACTTCCTGTGGAAAAAATAACAGAATAATTCCTGTTAAACCCAACATGAATGAACTTATTATCAATAGGGTTTTAGTTTTCATTTTGGTTGTTGGTTTTTAGATTAAGGGATATAAAATTAAGCTTGAAAACATTAACAATTTACAATTCAATAACTATTCTTTAATAAAATGCGACACTATATTAATACTTAGTTTATACTAAATCTATTTTATAAACAGGCATAACAACAGATTGTTTAAATTTTAACTGATAAATTAATAAGTTGATAGTTGAAATAGATTTGAACAATAAAAACTGAAAATACGTTTTTTAATTTCACGTTCCATGTTCCGTGTTCCATGTTCCGAGTTCCGCGTTTAGTGTTCCGGGTTGATGATTCTTTTTACCAGTTAATTTGTTAATTTATTGATCCCGTAAACGGGATATCTCTTCGTTTCGTTTGTTTAAAGGTTGTTAGATGATTAAATGAGAAAACGATGAGGATTGTTACTTATAAATTGTAAATTTAAATGAATAAATTGTAAATGAACTTTAGATATTCATAGATGAAAAAAACAAATGTAATCGCCCTGACATTACTCTTTTTCTTTCTTTTGATCATGAATGTGAATTCACAGGCTCAAAACAGATGTACAATAAGTGGCATCGTAAAGGATGAAAGTAATGGTGAGAAACTAATTTCTGCTACGATAACCATTAAGGAACTCCCCGGTACTGGTGCAACCACAAATTCGTATGGTTTCTATTCCATCACGCTCCCTCAGGGGAAATACACACTTACAGCACTGTATACAGGGTATGAAATGAAAGAAGAAAAAGTGGTATTAAAGCAAAATGTAAAACTGAATTTTAACCTGATTCCAAAAGAAAACCAACTTCATGAAGTGGTTGTTACCAATACCCGTAAAGATGAAAATGTATCGGGTACACAGATGGGGGTTCAGAAACTATCCATGGAAGAAATCAAAAATATCCCTGTGCTTTTTGGTGAAAAGGATATTTTGAAAACAATTCAGCTCCTTCCCGGTATAGCCCCTGTAGGCGAAGGAAACAGCGGATTTTATGTCAGGGGCGGTGCATCCGACCAGAATCTGATTCTACTTGATGAAGCCACCGTGTTTAATGCATCTCATTTACTCGGATTCTTCTCGGTTTTTAACTCCGATGCCATCAAAGATGTTACCGTTTATAAAGGAAATGAACCTGCTGAATACGGTGGACGGCTTTCATCGGTTGTCGATATTAAAATGAATGATGGAAATGATAAACGATTCAGTGTAAGTGGTGGCATTGGTCTGATTGATTCACGGTTGAGTGTGGAAGGCCCGATTGTAAAAGACAACGGTTCATTCTCTTTTTCAGCCAGGCGTACGTATGCCGATCTGTTCACTGCCCTGTCGAAAGACACAATGGTCAAAGGCGCAAAGCTCTATTTCTATGACCTGAATGCAAAAGCAGATTATAAAATTAATGACAACAACAGAATTTATATTTCAGGATATTTAGGCAAAGATGTATTGGGCATTACCAGTTTTGGACTCGACTGGGGTAATTCTGTCGCCACTTTTAGGTGGAACCATTTATTTACCCAAAAGTTATTTTCAAATACTTCATTGATATATAGCAATTATTCGTATAATGTCGGGATTAATACAGGCAATCAGATTAACATAGTTTCCAATATCCGGGATGTCGGGATCAAACAGGATTTTCAGTATTATATCAGTCCGGATACTAAACTGAAAGCGGGATTGAATTCAACTTACTATCAGTTTGTACCGGGAACCATTACCACACCCGACAGCACATTTAACCTTATCAACAAGTACTGTTGGGAAAACGCACTGTATATTTCCAACGAACTCAAACTTACCGATAAACTGAAAACAGAATACGGGCTTCGTTTAACCTCATTCAGTGTACTGGGACCCGGTAGTTTTTATACCTATGATAGCCAGGGAAATCCTGTGGATACGGCAAATTATTCATCCGGTAAGTTTATCAGAACCTATTTTAATCTTGAACCACGGTTGGAATTTACGTATTTATTGCCGGGTAATAGTTCGGTAAAGGGCTCTTATGACCGGAATGTACAGAACATCCACCTTATCACCAATTCGACATCCGCTAACCCCACAAGTTTATGGTTGCCAAGTAGCCTGAATGTTAAGCCCGAAATTGCCGACCAGGTTTCATTGGGCTATTACCGTAATTTCGAAAATAACCTGTATGAGTTTTCAGCTGAAGTCTATTATAAAAACATTCAGAACCAGATTGATTATAAAAATGGTGCCCAGCTGAATTTCAACCAGAATGTAGAATCTCAATTGCTGTTTGGAAAGGGAAGGGCATATGGTATAGAATTCTTTGCCAGGAAAAATGCAGGAAAATTCACCGGTTGGCTGAGTTACACTCTTTCGCGGGCAGAACAGAAATTTGATCAGATCAATAACGGCCTTTATTACCCTTCGACCCAGGACAGGACCCACGATATATCATTGGTAGGCATCTATAATTTTTCTACTAAATGGATATTTTCGTCTACATGGGTTTATTATACAGGCAATGCGGTAACATTTCCAAGTGGAAAATACGTGCTTGACGGAGTAGTTTTAAACTATTATACAGAACGCAACGGGTACAGGATGCCTCCCTATCACCGGTTGGACCTTTCGGCTACCAGGATTATCAAAAAAACGGCAACTAAAGAATCGAGCTGGACATTCTCACTCTATAATGCGTACGACCGTTACAATGCTTACAGCATATCTTTCAAACCGGATCCCCAGAATTTGCAACAAACCCAGGCTATACAGACTACTTTGTTTGGGATAATTCCTTCGATTACCTATAACTTTAAATTTTAATGAATATGAAAAATCAATCTGAAATTTACAGGAAACTAACGAAGAGCTTTGTTCTGATGTTTATTGTCTGTTTTTGGTCTTGTCAGGAAGTCATACATGTTGATTTGAATTCAGCTTCACCTAAGCTGATTATTGATGCGGGTATTTCCGATCAACAGGAACCTTATACAGTTGTTCTTTCGCAAACCGTGGCATTTGACCTGAACAATACTTTCCCGCCTGTAACGGGAGCTTTAGTGGTGATCAGTGATAATGCAGGTAATATTGATACATTAATTGAAAATAAGCCTGGAACCTATCAGACAACCAACATTCAGGGTATCCCGGGACATACCTATACAATCACCGTAAAGAGCGATAACACTGTCTATACTGCCATCTCAACCATGCCATTTCCTGTGCCAATTGATACGGTGGTTTCAAAAAACAGATTCGGTACAAAAAATAAGGAACTGTCTGTCAGTTTTAATGATCCCAAAGGAATCGATAATTACTACCGGATCATTGAAAAGATCACCTATTATCTACCGGATCCGGGAAGGATCATACTTCCTACTTTAGGTACCGTATCCACCGACAAGCTGATGGATGGAACAAAAATAACTGTTTCACCGGGGTTCAACCAACCTGAATTGCTCACCGGGGATTCTGTCCTGGTATCGCTGGAGTGTATTGACAAGAATGTGTATACCTATTTCAGGACTGCCTCACAGACAGGAAACCAGTCGACCACCGTATCCAATCCGGTCAGCAACATAACGAACGGCGCGTTGGGATATTTTAGTGCCTATACGGTCAGGTACTATAAAATTTTAGTAAACTGAAAGAATCATTGCATTTACGATTTACGATTTACAAATTACAATTTAAAACGAACTAACCAAAATACAAGAACACAAGAACATAAGAACATAAAATACAAAATACAAAATACATAACCACAATAGGCACATAGAACACAATAGAACACACAAAAAATATAAAATACATAACCACAAAAGGATACAAAAATAAAATATAAAGTACACAAAAGAAAATGCCTAACGGTATTTTAAAATTTATTTTTACAGAATGCAAAAGCCTGATTATACGACGAATGACAATAAAATAGTTTCACTATTCACAACCAGTATGATCAAAGCTTTTTTAATTTCCATCTTAGTTATGCACTACAATTTGTCTAGTACATTCCGGTAACTTTCTGATAGTTGATTTTTGCAATAAAAACATCATAAACCGCCGTGATATATTCCTGTTCGGTATTACTAAGTGATTTCTCAGTATCCAGAAGTTTCTCATATGAAAATGATCCTAAACCGTATTGTTGTTTTTTTAATTCATACACTTTTCCCGAAAGGAGGTAATTTTCATTGGTCACGGTAAGGTTTTGTTTTGCATTATCCAGTTTTGTCCGTGCTTCCTGTACTTCGTATTGTACATCGGTGGATTTCTGTTTCATCTCCAGGCCGGTTTGTGCCAGTTTCAGATTGAATTCTTTTATCTGATTTGTATTTTTAATGCTTCCGGTAATCGGAATGGATAATTTAGCACCGATATAACTGACAGGTGCCCAAAAGAAATTGTTAGAATAATTAAATGCGTCATTTTGGAAAAATTGGGTATAATTGGCAAAAAGCGAGAGCGTAGGCAGGTAGTTCTGTTTTGCTTTTTTTAATTGCAATTCATAACCGAGCTGTTGGATTTTTAATTGTTTGATTTCCGAACGGTTTACAATTGCATTATTTGCAATGTCCTTACTGACATTGGTTTCAACAGAAGATTGTAAAGAATCTGTAAAAATAATGACCGATTGCAGGGACACATTTATTTTAAACTTCAGGTTTTGTATACTTAATAAATAGTTTTGCTTTTGCTTTTCTGTAGTTGCTTCAGCATTTTTATAGTCCAGTTCAGCCAGCTGCATATCGCTTTCAAGCAAAGCCCCGTTGCTGTATTTCCCATTGGCAAGGTTGTAATACTCTTTATAGCGATTTTCATTTTTTTGTGCAATTTCAAATTGTAATGATTTAAGCAAAACATTATCGTATGCTTCAGCTATTTCCACTTTGATATCGATGTCCGACTTACGGTTCTTCTCTTTTTCCAGGTCAAGGTTGTTTGATGCAATTTTTATATCAGTATATAAGCCCGGTTTGTAGACACTATAGTTTAAGTCAAGGGAAAATGCGGTATTATCTTTCATTTCAAGTGCTATTTTTTGGGGTTCGGTAAAGCCAAGATAGCCTGCAGGAACAATAGTTGGCTGAACTTGTTCATTGTATGTTATTTTTCCACTTGCCGAAATATCCGGCAAAAGTTCCTTTTTTGATTTTGCAAGTTCATTTTTTGCAATATCAACATTCAGGCTGCTTCCTTTTGCATCAAAACGATTGTTAAGGCCAAGTTGTAAAGCCTGATTTAGTGACAGTTTAAGTGTGTCGGTTTGTGCAGTTATAGTACCGCAAAATGCACTAAGAATCAGTAAATATATTATCTTCTTCATATATAATTATTTTTAAAGCATAATTTAATGTGCTGTAATTTAAGCAGTTTAGTTGGAATTATTCTTTTTATTTCTAATCATTAAAATCAGTGGAATACAAATAAGCATTAGCAATCCTACTGCCATGTAAGCATTATCATAGCAGACTAATTGTTGTTGTTTTAATAAACCACTATTCATAATTTGATAAGCTATTTTATTTGCATCTTCAGGAGAGTAACCTGCAGATAAAAAGTTTTGAGAATAAGCAGCTACTCTTTCAGTAACCATATTGCTATACATATTTATATTACCAATCATATTGCTTCTTACAAAAGCATTTTCATTATTTAAATAAATTTCCATTAAAACAACCCCGATTGCCGAACCCAACTGTCGCATGATATTGGATAAACCGGTTGCCTGGGCCAAATCTTTTCCCCGCAAACCGGATAATGCCATTGACATAACAGGTACCATAAAAAATGCCTTGGCAAAGCCATTTAGTATAAATGGCCAGAAGAAGGTCTTCTCACTTGAATCGGGTGATGAAAAAGAAAGAAGTATCAAGAAAACAGAGAACATCAAAACACCGATAATAGCGGTCGTATTGTAATTAAATTTTTTTAAAACAACTTTACTTACTAACATCATAGCAATTGCTGAAGCAATACTACTTGAAATAAGAAATGTCCCTTGTTGTATAGCTGTCCAACCAAGGGTAACTTGCGTAAATAAGGGAAATACGAAAAAAATGCCTATCAACAACATACCGAGTATTAAATTCAATAAATGACCAAGAGCAAGATTAAGGCTTTTATATAATTTGATATTTACTGCCGGTTCTTCTACTGTCAGTTCACGCCAAACGAAGGCTATAAGCCCGATAATAGCGAGAATACATACGAAAGTTATTTCTGAGCTTTGAAACCAATATTTAGCAGATCCTTCTTCAAGAAAATAATCAAGTGAACATAATCCGATAATTAAAAACAGGATACCCCACCAGTCCATTTTTTTAGGCTTAACATCTCCGGCAAGATTGGGGACAAAAGTCCATGAAAGAAAAGCTGCAATTATGCCAATAGGAACGTTAATAAAAAATATCCAATGCCAGGACAAATTATCTATAATATATCCACCCATAACAGGACCTAAAGCAGGACCAAACATAAGTCCTATTCCAAAGACCGCAGTTGCTGTGGCTAATTCTTTAGGGGGGAATGCGTCAGCAATGATACTCTGGGCTGTTGATAATAAACCGCCTCCACCCAGGCCTTGAATGAATCGCCAAAGAACAAGTGTCCATAAACTGGTGGACAAGCCGCACATTAAAGAAGAAAAAGTAAAGAGAATAACAGATGCCGTAAAATAAACCTTTCTCCCTAAAAGACTGGAAAGCATTGCTGATAACGGAACTGTAATAACATTTCCAATACCATATGCAGAAACTACCCACGCAATTTCCAGGGAAGTTGCTCCTAAACTTCCCATCATGTCAGGTCGTGCCACTCCGACTACAGTGCTATCAATAAGTTCAAGCAAAGCACAGGTTAAAGCAGTACCGATAAGTATCCATTTAGCTGAACCTGTTAGATATTGTGTCGGTTTTTGAAGAGTTGCTTCCATGCTTTTTTAATCTGTATAAATTTTTACAAATACGCTCATCCCCGGAAATAATAATTGAGCTTTGTCTGTCGGTAGTTTATTGATAAAAATTTTAACAGGAATCCTTTGTGTAATTTTGATGAAATTACCTGTTGAGTTATCAGGGGGTAACAAAGAATATTTTGCACCCGTAGCCCCTGAAAATGATTCTATTTTCCCTGTCAAATCCAGGTCGGGATAGGCATCCACTTTTATTTTTACATACTGTCCTATTTTAATCGTTTCTAATTGAGTCTCTTTCAAATTTGCTGATACCCAAATATTTTCATTATCTATTAGTGCACATAAATTTTGCCCGGATGATATGTACTGGCCTTCCTCTACGGTTCTTTTAGAAACGATGCCATTACAGGGAGCCCTGACAATGGCATAATTTAATTGTTGCTGTGCCAGTATTAAATCCGCTTTACATTGTTCGATCCCTGCTTCCGCAAGATGAATCAGGTTCTCATCCGATTTTGCCAGCGATTTCAGACCCATCGTTGTGGAAAAAGAAGATTTACGGACGTTGATGGATTTGGCATAATCGGCTTTTGCAACTGAAAGATTTGTTTCCGCAGTCTCATATTGCTCCAGGGTAGCCGCTTTTATTTTCAGTAAAGCGTATGTGCGGTCAAATGTACTTTGAGCATTTTCAAGATTGGCTTTTGCCGAAATAATACCTTGTTCGTAGGAGTTGAAAGTCAGGTCACCCGCTCTGGCACTTTCATTACTTGATGATGCTTTATTTTGTGCAGACAATAATTTGGCATTGGCAATATCCAATGCAGCTTTGGCCTCAATAAATTTCGCTTTTATTTCTGTGGTATCAAAAACAAAAAGTATCTGCCCTTTTTTTACTTTCTGATTATCCGTGAAATTGATGGACTTAATGTACGCTGTCACTACCGATCGGATTGGTACAATATTACAATCTAATTGGGCATTATCTGTAGTTTCATAAGTCTTCCCCTTTATCCAATAAACAATCCCAATTCCGAGTATTACAATTAATGATGAACAGGCAATTATCATTTTGCCTGGCTTTTTCTTTTTTGTTTCTTCCTGTTCCATATTCTTTAATATTATATTTTAGAAAATAACTGTTTGCAGGCGCAAAGTTACGTTCCAAAATATTTGTGGAAATGGAAAAGTTGCCGAACCGGACAGAATGAGGGGCGAAAATCAGAAAGTGGAATTAATTTGCCGAAAGCCAGTTTAAAAAAGCAGGGACTTTAACCTTATTTATTTTAATGGTTTCTTTGAAAGGTATTGTAAGAGTAACTGATAACGCCCGGGCAAAATACTGTGAAGCTTCTTTTACTGCTTTTCGTTGAACCAGATATTGCCGGTTTGCCCTGAAAAAATCAGGTCCTACCATGTTCTCAAGCTCATCAAGGGGATGGTTGATTGTAAAATTTTTCTGATCGAAGGTAATCAGGTGGGTTATTTCATCTTCAATATAAAAAAGGGCTATCTCGGCTATTTTAATTGGTAGTATTTTATCTTTATAATAGACCAGTAGAGAACCTTTTTTCCGGGTTTCCCTGTTTTCGAAAAGTTCAAACAAATCGTCCAGTTGATTTCTTTTAGCAGAAAATCTTTTTTCCAGTTCTTGATACTTCAACAGAGCTTTGTTAACAGACTCCTCGTCGAACGGTTTTAGGATATAATCGATGCCATTTGTTTTAAATGCCGTTAAAGCATATTCGTCGTAAGCTGTGCAAAACACAACGGGTGAAGTAATTTTCATATTTTTGAAAATATCAAAACACGATCCGTCTCCTAACTGTATATCACTAAAAATAAGATCGGGATGTTCATTTCGTTTAAACCAGGCGATAGCATCTTCCACCGAATATAATAATGCAACAATGTTTACATCAGGGTTAATTTTCTGAATAGTTTTAACCAGGTCATTGGCTGTTAGTTGTTCATCTTCAATGATTACTATTTTCATTGTCTAATATTTTCATGCTCACCATGAAGCAGTTGTTATCTGTTTTGATAATGATCTCGTCTCCGGAAAGAATTCTGTACCGTTCGGACAGATTTATCAACCCTACGCCAATTGACTCTTCCGAAGTGTTTTTAATTTTCATAGTGTTTGATACGATAACACGTCCCTCTTTACATTCAATATCTATGTGTAGCGGATGATTGATTGTAAGAACATTGTGTTTGATCGCATTTTCAATTAATTGCTGGATTGAAAAAACGGGAACCAATCCGGACTGCATATTTTCAGGAATACGGATGGAAAACAAGAGTGCGTCGCCAAACCTTACTTTCTGTAACTCAAGATAATCTAAGCAAAATTTCAGTTCCTCCCTAAGTGAAAGCGTGTTTTTGTTATTAAACGAAACTGAAGTCCGGAGAAAATCAGACAGGCGTTTGAGATAAATTTCAGCATCAGGATTATCATTAATCAATGTTTTTAGCGTGCTTAATGTATTGAAAAGAAAATGTGGATTAACCTGCTGTTTAAGTTGTTGATACAGGACTTCTATATTTTCAGCTCTCAGCGTTGCATTCTCCAGTTCCAGTTTCTGTTTTGCAAGTATATTTTTTGGATAGTTGAGAATAACGTAAATTAAGGTGCTCGAAAAGATTAAAATGAGTATAAATAAAATAATGAAAATCCACAAAGTAGACATAGATGTGGATTCATGTTTGAAAATGATAGTTTTAAGATTTATTTTATCTGAAATAATACTTCCTAACAGCTTCGTTGCGAAAAGACCTGCAAATAAGGGAACAGAAGAGAATAAAAGGCTTAATAAAAGTTGTTTTCTAATTTTACTATTCGGATTGCCTTTTAAATGAGACATCAAATAAATATTTATAATGCTAATTATAAACACCGTACAAGATATTATCAGTGCAAAAATCAGATTGGCAAACAACAAATGTTTTGACTCGATTTGAAGAAAATAATGTTGAGTAAGTATTTCTACTGTCAAAGCAAGACAACCGGACGCCAGTGAAATAAATACCGCTAACACTAAAAGAGCCTTGGAATTTCTGTTGTTGTTCATATAAATGTTATTGATAAGTATTATACGCAAAGATATGATTTTATTTTCAGGTCAGGAAGTTTGGCAGATTGGTGAGATTGGTGAGAATGGTTGAATGAATGCTTATATTCTATTGACTTTTAACCGACAAATTTAATTGTCAGAGTTATTTTACTTATTCTTTTATCCGGTAAATTTCGATTCTGACTTAGTATGAGCTAACTTTCCACCATTCTTACTTCTGTTTTTTTTATTGTACTTGTTTTTAAGTGTAGCTCTGAACATATTATTTTTTTTGTTTGTTATTATTTAATATCATTCGAACTTAATCCTGATAAAAAACTGTTGAACTATGAAAACAGAACTTATTTCGACTCATATTCCATTCTACAATGAACGGATTGAATGGATAATTGATCAATCGTATTCTAAAACAATGAGAAGGATTCATTCAATTCTCAAAAAACCGGCTTTATTCAAACTCGGTTATCTGTTGAGGTTTAAGCAAGCAGAGAAGTTTATTGCGTATATCAATCAAAATACAGGAATACTGGGACTTATGATCTTAGGATCGATACCACATGGTATGATATTAGGTCTATCAGGCGAACGTCACAGGGCAATTCAACTTCTTATAGGGAATCCGTTGATTGCATTGAGAATGATGAAAATTCATCCCGAGGCAGGGGTTTATGCACCACTCAGGGTATTTGTTCACGAGATTGACCATGATAAAACACTCATTACCTATGATAAACCGTCTTTGTTATTCGGGCAATGGGATGAACAACTTTTTAATGATACAGGTAAACTGCTGGATGAAAAGATGGAAACCCTTATCCGGTTTATCGATAGCCCAAACTGATTGATACATAACCACAATGGATATTTACAATTTACTGCCAACTAACTACAACACAAAATATAAAATATAAAATACACAAAATACATAACCACAAAAGTCACAAAAGCATACAAAAAAAGATAGAAAGGACACAATATAAAAGGCCTAAATATATTATAATATATTGAAATATAAATGATTATTGTTATATCCTGCAATTATTTCTATTATTTCTATTGTGAACTATTGTGGTAAAATTTTAATTTGATAATGCAATAATTCCTAATTCAGATTTAAACCGGCTGATTGGATGACAATTTTACTTGTGACGACTTGTTTTCCGGAGATAAGTCTGATCATAAAGATTCCGTTATGACCCAACCGGGTGACGGGAATAATTGTTTTATCAACAAAACTATCTGTTAAAACACATTGTCCTTCAGTATCGTAAATACTAAAAATCGCTTTTCCGGTGCATTCAAGAGTAAATTTATCGTTTGCCGGATTTGGGTAATACCTGTAGCCTTCCGGTTGCTGAATTTCTTCAATAGCCGATGGCACAGAATCGGTGGTGATGGTCACCGCATTACTCCTCAGCGATTGGTTCCCTTCACTGTCGCGGGCAACAACTGTCAGAACATACGATGTTTTTGGACTCAAAGAACCCAATGTGAGGGTAAGATCATTCGTAGATGAAACAACAGTGTTTCCGTTCAGGATTAAATAGGAAATGTTTCCTGAACCACCCGTACCGGCTGTCCAGCTCAATGTGGCGGATTTGTCACTGATAGTAGTTACTGTCAGTGGATAAGGACGCAAAAGTATGTTGCCATACTCCGGCACTTCCGGATTTACATCTGTATTTAACGCACTGGTTTCGGAACCATCATTATTCCTTATACTGTTATTCTGCAGATAAATTCCGGCAGAGCATGCAGCATACCCTTCGGCATCACCGCCAATAATAACATTGCCTGTTAAAACGGCATTATTGATCCAGGCAAGGTCCTTTACCACAGCATATCCTGAAACAGAGCTTGAATAAACAATGGCACTTCCGGTAATAAGTGCATTGCCAAAAATGTCACTGGTATAAAAGACACGTGATGTTTTTTCAATGATGGCATTTTCCCTTACTGTGGCAGTCGACCCAACCATCGAATTCCCTCTTACAATCGCATTGCCACTAATGGTTGCATTGTCTGTCACGATGGCATAATCCTCAATACGTGCATTTCCAAGTACTGTCGCAGACCCCAATATCTGAGCATTCGGACCGACATAGGCTGTTGTACTGACAGTTGCCGTGGAAGCAATCCATCCTCCTCCGTTCGTATGGTATTTGCCGGTTGGATAATCGGTTTTCATATTGTTGTATCCCGCCTTAAATCCGGCCGGAACAGCTCCTGTCATGCTAAAAGTATACGGATAACGGTAAACTTTGGGCCAACCCGGAGTCCAGATATAATTATGATGAACATTTGGTGCACCTGTTACGACCAGGTAAACTTTTATATCGGAAGTGGTCAGTTGAAAGGTTGCGGTTCCGGGTGATGCTGACGACAATGCACTGTATCGTGGATTTCCGTTGGCATCGACGGCTACAAACCCATACCTCCAACCGGCACCGCCGGCATTGGCATTTGCCAGTCCTGTGAAGTTTATCGTGATGGATGAGGAAGTCGAATCGGGGAATACCGGAATGATATTGTATCCATAATCGGCAGGAGACATGTATTTTGGAACAATGTAGGTTTTAGGAGTTATTCTTGATGTGTCTGGAACCGTATATTCACGACAAACGACCTGATAACTTTGAGATCGCAGGACGGAATTAATGGCACTTTTAATGGAATAATCCCACGTGACATCACGCATGGCATATTGCCCGAATTCGTCATTTAACTGACTTTGAGTATAGCTCATATTTGCCTTAAGACACATGAGCGGATGCTCACCCTGGGTAGCATTGCGCCAGATTTTATTGATCGATTCCATACCGTACTTATCGAACAGGTATTGGAGAAAATAATTGTTTTCATAATAATGATTGGTGGAACTGAAATGCATCATGGATGTATTGACAAAACGTTCCGGATTAGCTGCTTGCACATCGCCTGTAGCGGTAATTGCCATAAAGTTGGCATGCGATTCCCAGAACATACCCAGGTTGTAGCTTCCATCAGCAGGATCGAGGATTCCCTTGCCCGGATATTGAATCGGAATCATTGCCTGGCACATATGAGTAAATTCGTGGGCAAGAACAAATCCGGTACCACCCGTAGCGTCCGGATTGATCCACATGGCACCAATAACACCATCGGTTGATCCTCCATTAGCATAACCGCCTGCATACCCGTTGTTGTTCCAGGTATCGGTCATGACAACCATAAATTTGTATTTGCCCATATTTCCCTGTGTCTTATTGGTAATAATACCAAAACTATCGACATATAATTTCAGGTAACCCTCGAGCATATTCAGAATACTTGTCGGATCAAATGCAATGGCTGCATTTCCATTGGCCGGGCTTAACGGATTGGGTCCTACTAAATCGCCCCAGAAAACAATAAAATTATCCGACTGGGCTGATTTACTATAACTCCATTCGTATGTTTTCAGTTTATTGTCGACATAAATCTGCTTTTCGGTTGAAACTGAGACATAACTTACTGTTGAATGCAACGTTTCCCCTTCCGTAGTTTTAAATCTGACCAGCAATCCATCATTCAAATCGACATTGTTTGGTATCGATACATTAAATGTGGTAAGTCCTGAAGCATTTGTAGCAGCTAAAACCTGACCGGTAACGGATGCCGTCAGCGTATCACCGTTTACAATATAAGTCTCGTTATATACCTTCCCGTTATTGGTTTTGACAGCATCCCATTTGAATACGTATCCTGAAACGGGGTTGCCGAATTTATCAGCTGCCTTAGCCGTAAACTGCACATTGGTTGACTTAAATAATTTAAATGGTGCAGTAACTGTTGATTTCAGCGTGTCGACAGTTCCTGCCATTACCTGTTGTGTAGTCTGTGTTTTGGTATAACCGGTTGCCAATACAGCAACCAATTTATACCCCACGGTTGACAATCCGTTATTAACATCGGGTTTAAGGGCTATTTTTCCGGCCGTAACCTTATAATCTGCAGTATCGAGTGGAATTCCGGCTACTGTTACTCCGGTAATGGCACTTCGCCACGCGGCATCATCCTGAAACGTAATATCGAAATCAGTATCCACCGTATTTGAAGTGATATCGGATGTGAGTACTGGTGGAGTAAGTCCGGTAGTAACGAACACGTACGATTTCAACAAGGTATGTCCTTCATTAAACTTAATATCAAGGTTAATTCCATCAGTAGGATCAACGAGTGCAGGAACAGATACAGTCAATGTTGTAACACCAGATGCATTTGTTGGAGGTAAGACTATATTCTGTTGAGAGTTGCTGATGTTCAGGCCATTTACATTATAAATTTCATTGTTCTGCGAAAGTGTATTAAAAACAGTAGCATCCAGTTTAAACACATATCCACTGACCGGAATACCGTTTTTATCACGGGCAGTGATGGTGAACGTACTTGTTGTTCCCAATGCCAGTGCTGGTGAAACATAAACTGTTGATTGGGCGGGAATCTGTTCTCCCTTTTCACCGTAGACTTTCCATTCGAGGATACCCTGTGCTTTATAGCTTATAAAATTCAACCTGACTTTGTTTGTCAGAATAGTGTCAAAAGATGTTGTATTGAATTTGTCCATTTCATAGCCATAGCCACTTGGATTCGTTACATTTACCCAGGTGTTCAGGCTCAGATTCCAGTATTGGAGATAGCTCTTATAGGGTATCGAAATGCCGTTATTATCAGTCCACCAGTAGACATCACTTTTTGCAATTTTATAATAGGCAGGGAAAGTGTATTGTACCCAATTCCATTCATTGGTCACACCGGCCTGCCAGTTACCGTATGCACCATGCGAATGGTCGGTGGAACCGGTTGGAACGAACCCGTCATTGATAGCAGACAGAGTTTCCCATGAAGAAACATAGGAAGTTGAAGGAGTTGCCAACGGAGCAATATTGGTTTGTGCGGACAGTGTATTGACAGATAGCACTAGTCCGATGATCGAAAAGAATAATTCAAGATAGATTTTTGGTTTTTTTTTCATAGGGTATTCAACTTAAAGAAAATCCTTTATAATACTTAAGTAATTAAAAATTAAAAATTAATAATTGCCATAATATTGGAATTTAAGCTTTTGTAGAAAAACAAATAGATCATTTAACTATATACGATTACTTTGTACAAATATATGGTAAAGAAAAATGAATAAAGATGAAAAAATAATCAAATATGAGTAAATTCTATTTTAATTTAACTCTAATCTGACTATACAAATTTATTTGAGAAGATTGAAATGATAGATTTTTATTACCTGAAAATCATTAGTTATATTGCTTACAAGTTGTTTACTGACTCGAAAGGGTGTATTGTTTCAGATAAAATTTCTAGTATAATTCTCGATAAACGTTAACCTATACCAACAATCTAAATTTATTTATGATTAATATAGAAATAAATGCTAAAATTCAATAGAATCTATTAAATTTGCAGTCTTAACTATCTTCCTTTATTGTCCGGGAGTATACAAGATTTGCAGTCGGTGTAAAGTGCAAATTTATGAACTTAGACGAAACCGGTAGCTGAGATAGTAAATTCCACTCCATTTGTAGATCTGATTAAGTTTCATATCCGGTAGGACAGAGACTATAATGTTACCCTGGTTTAGGAAATATAATTGGTGCAATGATTAATAATT
>Ga0302265_1000537_pt1 | contig 24924 bp, 22 predicted proteins | sample III_Bog_E1_1_FD_194556 | JGI IMG/M metagenome (GOLD analysis project Ga0302265, IMG submission 194556) | Peat permafrost microbial communities from Stordalen Mire near Abisko, Sweden - III_Bog_E1_1 | ecosystem: Environmental > Terrestrial > Soil > Wetlands > Peat | place: Sweden: Abisko...
TACTCGGGCTCGCACGCACCAGGGAACGAACGACCTCGGTGCCGGCGACGCAAGCCTACTCTAAACCAGCAACGATGCCCGTTTCATCCCCCGTGGGTCGGCAACGCCGGTGGACGACTGTTACAAAACCTGCCAGACATGAGTTTTTCCGCAGCCTGTAAAGCCCTATCTCTCAATCTAAACGGCTTGCGGCGCGAGTAAACTCGCACCCTGATACAAAGCCCGTCGAAAGGGGAGTTCTTCACCAGCCTGTGAAGTCAGGCCCTGTTTCAAAGCTCGCTTCGATGGAGTCCATGCCGCAGCCTGAGACCTTCGCTGGAGCTGAAAGTTCAAATGCGATTGCCCTGCTCAGTGTGTTGGTTGCAGTTCGAGTTTGCCGCGGTACTCTTTCAGCCAGGCAATCATCTCGTTGGCCGGCAGGGGACGGCTGAAGAAGTATCCTTGCGCGCTGTCGCAGGCTTTCAGATGCAGAAAGTCGAGTTGCTCTTTGGTTTCCACGCCTTCCGCAATGATGTGCATGCCGAGTTCGTGGCCCATTTCAATGGTTTTCTGGACGATCACGCGGTCTCTTTCATTCTTGTGCATGTCGAGGATGAAGGAGCGGTCGATTTTGAGCTCAGTTGCGGGAATAAGCTTGAGTTGCTGCATCATGGCGTAGCCGGTGCCAAAGTCGTCAATGGAGAGCTTGAACCCCTTCATGCGCAGGCGGGTGAGGATGTCCAGGGTGTTTGCGAGTTCTTTGATCAGGCCGCTTTCAGTGATTTCAATGGTGATTTTGGCCGGGGATATGCCGTGCTCTTCGGCGAGAGAGATGAGAATGTCGGGGAACTTGAGATCGTGGAGCGAATACACCGACTCATTCAAGGACAACATTGGAACCTCGCCGTCGCCGCCGGCAAACTGACCCACTTCGCTCATGCCGCGATTCACGACAATCCAGCCAAGTTCGTCGATGAGGCCGAGCTTCTCCATGCGACCGATGAAACTGTCAGGGAAGACGAGCCCGCGCTCGGGATGCTGCCAACGGACCAGAGCTTCCAGGCCAATTACGCGGCCTGTCACGATGTCGATCTGAGGCTGATAATGAAGTACGAATTCATCGCGAAGGATGGCGCCGCGTATTTCCTCTTTGCGGATGACAACACGGCTGTCCTGGCGCGCAGTCGCAACTTCTTCGACGTCTGTGCGCTGGTCGAGCGCTTTCTCCAGTTCGGCAAGGCGAAAGGGTTTTTGCAGATTGCCAACGATGGTGAGCCCGAGAGCCTGGGCCAGTTGCCCGGCGGACTCGATGATGCGCTTGCCTGTTCCGCTGATGAGGATGATGCCGGCCTGGCACTTCTGCTGAGCGAGCAGCCTCAGCAGCTCAACGCCATCCATATCGGGCATGACCAGATCGAGCAGGATGAGATCGGTATCGGGCGTGAGCATCTGAAGGAATGTGTCCGCATTCGTGGCAGAGGAGCATTCGAAGCCCATGGCCTGCGCCGCGGAACAAACGAGCTCGCACACGTCGATGTTGTCGTCGATGACCGCTATTTTTTTGGACGGGTTCATCGTTCCTCCGCGAGACATGGGGGGCCCCGACGATCGGCGGGGTGCGTATGCGGCGAAGGTCTATTGCGATGGCGTGGCATATTGGCTGTCCATGACGTGGTGAATGATGGCGGTGAACTCGTTGCGCTGATACGGCTTGTGCAGCAGGGGCCCGTCGACCAGCGACATGCTGCGCTCGGCCAGTGCTTCTGCCGGAAATCCGGATGAATAGATGATTTTCAGATCGGGGCGCAGAACGCGCGCCTTCTGCACCAATTCCACGCCGTTCATTCCGCCCGGCATGACGATGTCGGTCACCAGCAGATCGATCTCGCTGTGGTGCACAAGGATCTCAAGCGCGCTGGCTCCGTCGCTGGCTTGAAAGGAGGTGAAACCCATCTCCGCAAGGTAGGAGACGGCGATTTCCAGCAGGTCTTCTTCGTCGTCCACCACCAGGACGATGCAGCCCAGTTCGGAGTTGAGGGGCTTGGGCGCATCTTCGGGAACGGGATGCAGGAGGTTTCCGGCCAGGGGCAGGTAGAACGAGACGGTGGTTCCATGGCCGAGTTCGCTGTAGACGCGCACGGTGCCGCCGGACTGCTTGACGAAGCCGTAGACCATGGCGAGGCCGAGGCCGGTGCCCTTGTCGCGCGACTTGGTGGTGAAGAATGGCTCGAAGGCTCGCTCCAGGGTTTCGCGCGACATGCCCTTGCCGGTATCGGTGATGGCGATGCAGACATAGCGACCCGGCTTCAAGTCGCCGGTTCGCACCGCGGGATGGCTGTCGTCAAGAGTTTGCTCATGCGAGGCGATGGTGATGGATCCGCCGTTGGGCATGGCATCGCGCGCATTCACCACCAGATTGAGCAGAGCGCTTTCAAGGCCGGCGGGGTCGATAAAGAGCGGCGGCAGCGACTCGTCGATGCGCGTGGTGATCTTGATGTCTGCGCCAAGGCCGTGCGCCGCGAGCTCGATCATGTTCTGAATCGAGTCGCCGAGCAGCACCACGGACGGCTTCAGCTCTTCGTTACTTGAGAAGACGAGCAAGCGGCGGGTGATATCTGCGCCGCGGGTGGCCGCTTTTTGTGCAGTGCGGACACGTTTGACGGCGGCTGGATTGTCAGCGACCAAGCGGTCGAGCAGGTCGAGGTTTCCGATGATGACGCCCAACAGATTGTTGAAGTCGTGGGCGATGCCGCCGGTCAACTGGCCGATGGCCTCCATCTTCTGGCTCTGGTGCAACTGGCGCTCCAGCAGCTTTCTCTCGCTGATGTCGCGAATGGCCGCGGTGACCAGGATGCCCTCAGGACTTTCGAGGGGGCTGAGCATGATTTCGAGCGGGAAGACAGTGCCGTCCTTGCGCCGCCCGTGCAGTTCAATCCCGGTGCCGATCTGCTGGGCAAGGGCCTCGGCGGTGGTGCGCAGAGCGTCGGCGATCAACCGCTCAGCAAAGCCCTCGGGGATGATGCTCTTCACCTTCTGGCCGAGCAACTCATCGCGCCGGTAGCCGAACTGCTTCTCCGCGCGGGCGTTGAGCAGCACGATCTCTCCGTCCGTGTTAACCACGACCATGCCGTCCGGGGCTGCTTCCATCAGGCCACGGTACCTGCCCTCCATCTGGTCCAAGTGCTTTTCAGCGTCTTTGCGCACGGTGATGTCGCGAATGGCGGCGGTGACCAGGATGCCCTCGGTGCTTTCGAGCGGGCTGAGCATGATCTCAATCGGAAATTCAGTTCCATCCTTGCGGCACCCGATCAGCTCAATGCCGGTGCCGATCTGCTGCGCAAGAGCTTCGGCGGCGGTGCGGGTTTCATCGGCAATGAGGCGCTCGGCAAAGCCGGTGGGAATGATGTTGGTGACTCTCTGGCCGAGGAGTTCGTCGCGGCGGTAGCGGAACTGCTTTTCTGCCTGAGCATTGAGCAGGACAATTTCTCCAGCCTGGTTGACGACCACCATGCCGTCGGGAGCTGCTTCCATCAGCCCGCGATACCGGCCTTCCATCTGCGCCAGGTGCCTTTCGGCGTCTTTGCGCACGGTGATGTTGCGGATGGCCGCGGTCACCAGGATGCCCTCCGCGCTTTCGAGCGGGCTGAGCATGATCTCGATGGGAAACTCGCTTCCGTCCTTGCGCTTTCCGTTCAGCTCAATTCCGGTGCCGATCTGTTGGGCCAGGGCTTCGGCAGCGGTGCGGGTTCCGTCAGCGATGAGGCGCTCGGCAAAGCCGGTGGGAATGATGTTGGTTACTTTCTGACCGAGGAGTTCGTCGCGGCGATAGCCAAACTGCTTTTCGGCCTGGGCATTGAGCAGGACAATCTCTCCGGCCTGGTTGACCACCACCATGCCGTCGGGAGCGGCCTCAAGCAGTCCGCGGTAGCGCACCTCCGACTCCTTGTGCTCGCTCAGGTCGCGGCAGATATCAGAGAAGCCGCGCAGATTGCCGGCCGCATCGCGCAAGGCGATGAAGGTGACGCTGGCCAGGAACTCGGTTTGATCCTTGCGCACGCGCATGCCGAATTCTTCGTGCCGGCCGTTGGTGGCTGCAAGGCGAAGCACCTCTTCCGGCCGGCCCCGGCGGACATCTTCGCGCGTAAAGAAGCGGGAGAAGTTCTGGCCGATGATCTCCTGCGCGGTGTATCCCTTGATATGCGCGGCACTGGCGCTCCAACTGACCACGGTGCCGCGTGGATCGAGCATGAAGATGGCGTAGTCCTGCACACCGTCGAGGAGCATGCGGTATTTCTCTTCGCTTTGCTGCAAAGCTTCCTCGGCGGTGGCGCGGGTGGCGCTGTCGCGCACGGCGGACCAGGCGGCAAGTCCGGCGATCAGAATTCCCAGCAGGGTTCCGACGATCAGAATCATGCGGGTCTGTTCTCTATCGCGATCGGTTGTCGTCATGCGCTGTGCAAGGAGGCTCAGTTCTTCGTCCTGCATTTTGACAATGACAGATTGAAACTCATCGTTGACCTGGTCGTCGGGCCCGAGGCCGATGGCGGTGACCGCCGCGTCGATGCCCTCGTTGCGACGGATGCCGATGATCATGTCGGCATGCGCAATGCGCTCGGTGGCCAGGGTTTCAACGGTGGGAAAATGGTTTTGCTGCAGAGGGTTGTCCACGGTGAGGGTGCGAATCGTCGCCTGATCCTGCTCCGCCCTCAGTATATTTGCGCGATAGGCGCTCAGGTCTGTTTCCTTGCCGGATAGAACAAAGCCGCGGCTGCTGGATTCGATGCTCTCCATGGCAAGAGCGAGGTCTTGTATGCTCTCGATCACAGCGTGGGTATGGCGCACCCAGCGGCTGCTCTCTTCCGAGATGCGCATCCAGCGATAAGAGAATGACCCCATCAGCAACAGGGTCAACATGGCAAAGCCGAATGCGAGCCGAACCTTCCGGTTCAAGAAGGACTTCATGGTCAATTCACCTGATTCAGGTTCGAGCTGGTGTTGTTGTTCTCCGCATGCAGACTGGTTGCGACGGAGGAATTTGCCGGTCGGCGCCCAAGACAATCGAACCCTTGTGTTCCATCCGTAACACATTGAATAGAACGGGTTCTGTGCCCTTTTGCTCAAAGTGGCCTGTGGCGGCGAGGCGTTGAGGATTGGAGCCCGGAAGCGCGATGGACAGGGGAGGCCCAGTTGGCGGAAAAGGCTCGAATCGAGGGGTCTTACGGCTCCCGGCCGCCTTGTCGGGGCGCAGAATGGAGGGAGCCCAATGATTCCCGGTCAGGTATCCTGTTTCACACCCGATGCTGAAACGGGAAAATCATGTCACAAGGGGGTTCCAAAGCAGGTACGGGACGGCTTGACTGTGCCGATTGGCGGGCCTAGACTCACTGGGGTTTGGGCTTACGTGGATCGAACCGTAGGCTCAGCATTGCCGGCGGGAATAGGCCCGCCTGTAGAGGGTTGGGGATTGCCTGGAAGGATTGGAGCAAACCCAGCTACTTCTATAACTTGCGCGTGGATGTATTCCCCGGTCCAGGTACAGGTTGGCCGAAAATTGGAGAGGTGTATGGCAACAATTACTCTGGACCAGGAGATTAATCCCTGGGAAGCGCAAAACGCGCGTTTTGAATTTGCAGCACGCAAGCTGAATCTGGACGAGGGTCTGTGGAAGGTGCTGAGCACCCCGTCCCGCGAGATCATCGTCCATTTTCCCGTAACCCTGGACAGCGGCAAAATCGAGATGTTCACCGGGTTCCGGGTGCAACACTCGATTGCCCGCGGCCCCGGCAAGGGCGGCATCCGCTACTCGCCGGAAGTCACACTGGATGAAGTAAGGGCGCTGGCCAGCTGGATGACCTGGAAGTGCGCGGTGGTGAATATCCCCTTTGGCGGCGCCAAGGGCGGAGTGATCTGCGACCCCAAGAAGATGAGCCAGGGCGAGCTGGAGCGGATGACGCGGCGCTACACGTCGGAGATCATCGACTTCATCGGGCCGGAGAAGGATGTTCCAGCTCCGGACGTGAACACCAACGAGCAGACCATGGCCTGGATCATGGATACCTACTCGATGCACGTAGGGCATACGGTGACCAGCGTGGTGACCGGCAAGCCGCTCAACATTGGCGGTTCGCGGGGGCGGCTTGAAGCCACCGGGCGCGGCGTGCTGGTGGTGTGCGATGAAAGTCTGCGCTACCTGAACATGTCCATCGATGGTTGCCGGGTGATCATTCAAGGCTTTGGCAACGTGGGCTCGAATGCCGCGCGGCTGATGATGGAACACGGCTACAAGATTGTGGGCATCGCCGAGCAGGATGGCGGGCTTTCGAATCCCAACGGCATCGACATTCACCAACTGATCGAGTACAAGTATCGCAACGGTACGACGCTGGGCTTCCGCGGCGCGGAGGCCATGCCGAGCGAAGAGCTGATCACCAGCGAGTGCGAGATCCTGATTCCGGCGGCCACCGAGAATGTGATCACCAGCCGCAACGCCGACAGGATCAAGGCGCGCATCGTGGTGGAGGGAGCGAACGGTCCCACCACCGCGGTGGCCGACGAGATTCTTGCCGACAAGCGCATCTTCGTTGTGCCGGACATCCTGGCCAACGCGGGGGGCGTGACGGCGAGCTACTTCGAGTGGGTGCAGGACCGGCAGGGCTACTTCTGGAAGGAAGCCATCGTCAACGAACAACTGGAGACGATTCTGCGCGACAGCTTCGACGACGTGGTGCGTTATGCCGAGGCGCACAACGTGAACAACCGCATCGCCGCATACATGCTGGCCATCGATCGCGTGGCCTTCACCATCAAGCAGAGAGGCATCTACGCGTAGCATCACGGCAAAGTGAAGCAGACAGCAATTGAGAGAAACGGGATGGGCTTATGGCCTATCCCGTTTTTCTTTTTGCTTGCGACATAACCAAGCTCAAGCAAGGCCCTCTAAGGATTGCGCGCTGAAATCACGGGGGCTACGAAGATGAATTCTCTAAGTCGTACTTATGCACGATGTGTCGCGATGTTACTTGTCTGCGCACTGCTGGCGCCGTCGGCGGCGTTTGCTTCGCCCAAGCCGATGACGGCGGGGAAGGTTCATGCACGCATTCTGAAGCGCGGCCTGGGCAACTGGGTGGGCGTGGAGTTGGATACCGGCGTGGCACTGGTGGGCAGGATCACGAACATCGATGAAGATTCATTCGGATTGCAGTTGCACAACGACCCGCGCATCACGCGGGTGATGTACAGCGATGTGATCGATCTTCAGACCGGGGCTCCGGCCGGGATGGTCTGGGGCATTCTTGCTGCCGGCGTGGGCGGCATGGTCACGCTTGCCTTGGTGGCGCACCATGAGATGTCACAGATGCCGAAGCTTCCCACGCTGCCCAACCAGCCGCCTATTTACTGAGTTATGCGGTGAGTTATTCGGGGCTCTTGCAGGTTAAGGCCAGGGCAAGGAGAACGACCATGAGAATCGCTCTTATCGCATTGCTGTGTGCGGCCTCGGCAGTGGCACAGACTCAGCCGGCTATGCCCACCGCCGCGTGCGGCCCGGGGAATGTGAGCTTTAAAGTGAAGCTCGACGACTCTCATCAGACGGAGGCCAAGCTTGAACCGGGTAAGGCGCTGGCGTATTTCATCCATGATGCCGGGTCCGCACAGGCACTGTTTGCGTATCCTACGACCAAGGTTGGCGTGGACAGGGCATGGGTTGGCGCGAATCATGGTAATTCATACTTCGCCGTTTCGGTTGATCCGGGCGAGCATCATTTGTGTGCGACTTTGCAGTCGTCCATCTACGACTCGCGGGCCGAGTTCGCCCATTTCACTGCAGAAGCGGGGATGGTTTATTACTTTCGCTCCCGCCTGATTACGTCGCGATCGGTGGAACTTCTGGAGCTCGATCCAATTGACAGCGACCAGGGAAAGTATTTGACCACCATGTATCCGCTGAGTATTTCGCAGCCGAAGAAATAGCGGATGGTGGCCGGCAATCCCAAATCAGGTTAGCGTGCGGCGACAAAGTCGCATACGAGGACGGTCAGATCGTCATCCTGTAAAGCGGCCCATTGTTGCGCGGAGGCGATGAGATGGTCGGCGGCTGCGTCGGGAGCGAGCCCCTCTGTATTGCGCAGCGCGGCGATCAGCGCGTCTTCACCAAAGAGCTTCCCGTTGGCGTTGCGCGCTTCGACGAGGCCGTCCGTGTAGAGCAGAAGCCGGTCACCTTGTTCAAGCGGGAGCGTCTTCTCGTGGTAGGTGGCGAGTTCCGATGCGGCCAACAGCAGGCCGTTCTCCGCGACCTCACTGACAACGCCATTGCGCATCATCAGCATTGCGGGATGGCCCGCGGCGGCATAGCGCAACTGGCGCGTGGCCACGTCGAGGTACACATAGGCAGCGGTGACAAACTGGCCTTGTGTGTTTCCGCAGAGCGCGGCGTTCATTCCGGCCAGCAACTGTGCGGGGTGAGCGGCGTTGGAGCGCTGCGACGTGGCAGCCATCTTCACCATGGAGGCGATGAGCGCGGCGGGAACGCCATGGCCGGAAACATCGGCGATTAGCAGACCGACCTGGCGATCGCTCGCAACAAGAAAGTCATACAGGTCGCCCGCTACTGAAGTCATGGGTACATACCGCGCCGCAATGCGGAAATCAGTGGATGCGGGGAAGGCCTCGGGCAGGATGGAGAGCTGAATGCGGCGCGCCAGTTCCAACTCCTGGTGAATTTCTCCGAGTTCCACATCCCGTGCATGCGCGCGCCGCGCCGCCACATATCCCAGGCAGGCAAGCATGATGGCGAAACCATACGGTTCCACGTGCGCCGGTATCGAGGGATTGTGCGCCAGCCTATCGACAAGGTTGTCCCACAACGCCAGAGCCGCAAAGCAGAGAACTCCAATTCGCACCGCCGCAAAATCGCGGTCCTGCGATTTATTGCCCAGCGAACGCATCAGCAGGAGCCACAATGCATAGATCACGACAAGAGCGCTGATGGGATAGAACACCGGCAACGGCCCAAATACAAGCGCGATTACGAACATGGTGGGGAAGATCATCCGCGAGGCCAGGACGAGCACTTTTCCGCCGCGGCCCAGAAAACCGGCAAGCCGAAAGAAGTTGAATGCCGGGATCGGGATCAGGAACTCCATCGACGACCGCAGACGGTCGAACAGCAGGCTCTGCGGCACGATCCGCAGCATGCTGGCATTCATCCACATGCGCAGGCCATAGAGAGCTGCAAAAGTCGCCAGCCACACGAGCAGCGCATCGAAACGCCGGCGCAGGAAGCAGAAGGCAATGGAAAGGATGCCCACCGTGGCGAACGCGGAACCGAGAAACAGGTTGGGCGCGTCGTGATAAAACGCATTGAGAACCTGGTTCGCGGTGAACGATGTGTCTATCAGAACCATCGGAGTGAATGGTACATGATCCAGGGAAGCGACGCTGAACCGGTAGCGGCTCTAGTCCACTTCCACGCGCCAGAAATCCGTTCCCGCGAACTTCAGCAGTTTTGCCTTGCCTTCGAAGATGTGGCAGAACTCCGCTGTCTCCGGAGTCCATGTCTCGCCGCCGGGGCGAAACAGCGCAGCACCGACGCGTGTGAGCGGCTCACCCGCCAACGTCAGCTGGCCCTTGAGCACATACACCGTCACATCGCCGCCCCAGGGGCTGTCGCTGCGAAAGCGTCCAACAAAGCTTTCGTAGTCCGCGGGGGCAGAAAAACTGCGCGACCCATCATACGCCGCATTCACAAACCACTCGGGTCCGTAAGTAACTTCCACGACGGCAGGCGGCGTCTTTGCTGCGTCCGCGGCGGCATTGCCGGCTTTTCCCGCGGAAGGCCCGGCAGCCTTCCTCCCAAACATGATCGCGGATGCGGAAAATGTGCCCGGCATAGTCGAAACAAAGGCGTCGCCGCCAGCGTGTTGCAGGGGGATGGTCTGCGCTCCATCGACCAGCGAAAGCCGCTTGCCCTGCGCGGCAAACATCAGCTTGCGGCCGTCAGCCGCCGTAAACGTGCCCGCGTAGTCCGCGGCATTGTCCGAGTCGAGCGGGTCGGGAACCGTGGGCGGCGCAGGCAACGGCTTCGATTCGTGATCGGCGCGCAGCAGGCGCACTGCGTATTCGGTGACGGCGGTCGGCCGATAGCCCTGCATGGCGTTGATGGAAGCGAAGGCCGCCACGCCGCAATCCAGGTCAACGTGAATGGACGAAGCAAAGGCGACCATGCCGCCGGTGTGGCGCAGGATCTTGTGGCCCTCCAGCGTGTCGACGGCGATGCCGTAGCCGTAGCTGGCGGTGGGGCTGAACTCTTCGGCCTTGAGGTAGGGCGTGGAGAACAGCGCAAACCCTTCTTCCGACACGATACGGCCGTTCTGGGCGTGGTCGCTAAGGATCTGGCCGTGGTTAAGCATCATGCGCAGATAGCGAGCCATGTCGGCGGGGGTGGAAAGGATGCAGCCGGCAGTGTCGTCCATGACCAGGTTGGGCGCGGGGGCCAGCTTGCCCTGGCGGGGATACGCCTGGTCATCCCAGAAGGGCTCATAGCCCGTAGCTTGCAGCGCTCGCGACGAAGTGGTGATGACGCCTTGGGTCGCGGTCATCTCCAGCGGGTCGAGAATCCGCGCCTGGACGCATTTGCGCCATGGCTTGCCGTCCAGCTTGGCGGCCAGCAGTCCCAGAATGTCGAAGCCGGCGTTGCAGTAGTGGAAGTGCTCACCCGGCTTGAATCCCTGCACCAGGCGCGCCGACGGGTCGCTCTGGAACACGCCTAAATTGTCGGGCAGCCCGGAGGTGTGGGTCAACAGGTGATGGGTGTTGATCACCCCGAATTCGGTGAGAATGGGCAGGTCCGGCAGGTAGTCGAGGATGGGCTTTTGCAGGTCGAGCTTGCCCTCATCGCGCATCTGCAGCAGCACCAGCGCCACAAAGGACTTGGAAATCGACCCGATCTGAAAAAGATGGTTGGTCGTAACCGCGACCTTGTCGATGTTGGCGAAACCGTACCCGGCGGTGCGCAGGGTCTTCGCGGCGTCGGTGAGGCCGAGGGTCATTCCAGGCGCGTTCATGGCCGGCATGTAGGCGCCGATGAAGGTGTCGAGACGCTCTTCCAGCGAGCCGGAGGGCTTGGGCATGGGCAAATCGGTACGCGCGACGGCGGCGAACAGCAGCGGGCTGCCGGTGGCGGCGAGGGTGGCGAGCGAACCTCTGGAGAGGAAGGAACGGCGGGTCAGCTGATCGAGGGCCATAGGATTGCGGTGAGTTTACCATGCAGATGGACGGATCGCTGCCGGGTTTTCCATTGTGGAGCATGCCCCAGATGCGGCAGACAGCGAAACGCACCGGAATCGGCGGCCGCGGTGCAATAATGGAGCTAAACGGGATTCCCTCGATCTCAGCACGCGCGCCTATGAACCTGCCCAACTCCATCACGATGAGCCGGATCGCCATGATCCCGCTGCTTTTGTGGATCCTGTCGCCGCACTATCCGTGGCAGGGGCCGAACGGCGAGCAGGAGCTTGCGGCGGCGGTGTTGTTTGTGCTGGCGTCCATTACCGACGGGGTGGATGGCTACCTTGCCCGCAAACGCAGCCAGATCACCACCATGGGCATGCTGCTGGACCCGATCGCCGACAAGGTGATGGTGACGGCGGCGCTGATTGCCCTTGTGGCGTACAACCCGCAGGTGGTCAAGGTGTGGATCGCGGTGGTCATCATTGCCAGGGAGTTCCTGGTGTCCGGGCTGCGCTCCATCGCGTCGTCGGAGGGGTTCACCATCGAGGCCAGCGATCTGGGCAAGCTGAAGACGGTGCTGCAGATCGTCTTTGTGGTTTCAGCCATCCTGGCGCACCGCTGGTACCAGTGGGAGTTTGGCGTGATCGTCATTCCGGTGAAATGGACCGCCATCACCGCCATTTACTTTACGGTGGGTGTGTCGGTGATCTCGGCAGTGGATTACTTTGTGGGGTTCTGGAAGAAGATCGACCATGCTTCCAAGGACCGCCGCAAGTCGTTCATCCTGTCGCGGCGCAAGAGCCCCAGCACGCCGTAGGGGGTAAGTTACTGAAAATGCATTAGGGCGTCAGCTTTTGTGGTCTCCCACCCATTGAGCAAAAAGCCGCTCAATGGATGGGGCACCCGGCTTTTTTCCTCAAGAAAAAGCTACCCGGATTGCATCCAGAGAAGACATGTTAACCCTGGTTTCGCACCAGGGTGACCTATTCCGCGCTCTTCCCGGGGCCGAGAATGGCGCGGCCGGGATAGACATCCGGCACGATCTTTCCATCGTCGATCAGGACGGTTCCACCCACAACCAAGTAGTGCACGCCAACGCTGGGGGCCATGGGGTCTTTGAAGGTGGCGCGGTCGGTGATGGTTGCCGGGTCAAAGACCACGATATCGGCGTCTGCGCCTTCCTGGAGTCTGCCTTTTTTCCGCGCGGCAGCGGTGGAGCGTTCGAGCATCTCCGCAGGCATCAGGCTCATCTTGCGCAGCGCATCCATCAGCGAGATCGCACCCTTTTCGCGGACATACTGCGCCAGCACGCGCGAGTAGGTTCCAGCGTTGCGGGGATGGCCAATGAGGCCGTCCGAGGCAATCATGATCAGCGGGTTGGGGATGATCTTGTCGATCAGCTCCTGCTTGTAGCTGAAGATGACCACGAAGCGCGTGGTGGAGGAGTTGTGCAGCTCGTCAAATCGCTCTTTGGTGAGGTGTTCGCCGGTCTCGGGCAGCATCAGGCTGTCATAGCCGATGCCCAGCCTCTGCTGCCATCCTGGGCTGAAGACCGCGGAGTTGATGGCGGTCATGCCGGCGATGTAGGGGTAGGCCTCGGTGGTGACGTCGAGGCCGCGGGCGCGCGCGCCTTCGATCATCGAGAGGCATTCCATCGCGTCCTGAGCGCAGGAACTGTTGATGTGCACGATGTGCAGCGAGGCGCCGGAGATGGCGGCCGCGCCAATGACTTCACCGACCGATTCAATGGAGGAGCCGGGCTCAGCGCGGCCGGCACTGCGTATGTGCGTATACACAGGTACGGTGCGTGCGGCTGCGAGGCGGAAGACGTCAATGACCTCCTCGCGCGTGGCGCCAGGGACGTACTGGATGCCCATGCCGACAGCCAGTCCGCCGGCGTCAAGCTCGGAGCGCAGGCGCTGCTTCATTTTATCGAGTTGCCCGGGCGTGGCGGGCTGATTGGTGGCATCGCCGCTCTTGGGCAGGATGTCGCCTGGGGGCAGCGGTGCGCCGAAGGCGAGTGCGCGCGCGGCAACGTGGCTGGCGGCGGTGCCGTAGTTGATCAGCGATGCGCCTTGCCTGGCTTTGAGGAACGCAGCGACGTCGGGTGCGCCGATCTCAAGCTCGAGGGCCGTCGTGACGCCGTCGAGCGCCTTGACGCGCTGGCTGGCAAGGTCCTGGCCGTGCTGGTGGAGATCAATGAAGCCGGGTGCAACGACGAGGCCAGTTGCGGAGACTACGCGACGGCCGGTCAAATGATCCGCGGTAATGCGCACGATTTTTCCGTCGCGTATGCCGACGTTTCGCACAGCATCGAGGCTGGTCTCGGGATCCATGACGCGGCCGCCTTCGAGGACGAGGTCGTATTGCTGAGCGGAGACGAAAGTGGCCGAGAACGCGAGGAGGGAGAGAGAGAAGATCAGTTTGCGCATGGAGACTCCGGATAGAGGCGAGTTTATATCAGTGGGCTGGTCGTTTTTCGCTTAAGAAATCCGTCGCGAGGCCGTATTGGGGTGGATATAATTGCGAAATCCTCCGCACCATGAAAGAGAACCCTGTTGACCCCCATGAAGACTTTCAAAGTATTCGGCGAGCCGGTTGAAATCCTTGTCTCCGGAGAGATGACCGGCGGTCTCTCCACCACGCTGATTCAGACGTCGCCTCCGGGCGGCGGTCCGCCGCCGCACTCGCATGTGAACGAGGATGAAACCTTTTATGTTCTCGAAGGAGATTATGAGCTTCTGGCGGATGGGCAATGGATAAAGGTCGCAGCCGGCGAGTGTGCTCATGCCTTGCGCGGCTCGTTCCACACCTTTCGCAACGCGGGTACAACCACGGGCAGAATGCTGGTGTTTGTTGCGCCTGGAGGACTGGACAAATACCTCGAAGAGCTTTCCGCATTCAGAGTGCCGGACGATATGGCGGCGATTCTGGCGCTGTCGGAACGGTATGGGATCGCCTTTGCCTAGAGCGGGCCAGGGTGGATTGACAGCAAAGCGCCCCAGCCACGGCCGAGGCGTTTTCAGACTGCGGACACAGGCCTAGTCCAGAGTGAATCTGAGGAAAGGTCGTGGGGCTAAAGCCCCATCTCTCTCATTTTGAGTGGCTTGCGGCACGACTGAAGTCGTGCCCTTTCGCACCTTAATGTTAATAGCTGAACCTTTGAACAGGAAAAACGCCCCGGCTATAGCCGGGGCGTTTTGTTCTCCTGAACCGATTGCGATTTTTATGCCATCGCGGGGACGGGCCCCTGAACAAGGCCCGGTGTGCTGATGGGTGCGGCTGCCGGGGCTGCAGCCGCCGCCTGGGCATGGGCGCTGCGGGTGAGGCGGTGGACGAAGTGGTACGGAGGCCAGGGGCCGGAGATCTGCATCTGGCACTCGCGCATCATGGCGCTGGTACTGGCGTACTTGTTCTGGTAGCGCTCGACTGACTTGCGATCAATGAGATGGGCGATGTCCAGCACCATCTTGCCGCTCTCCGTGAGCCGGCAACTGACCTCTTCATCGAGGGGCACGAACAGCCGGTGCATCTGGAAGCTGACGGCACGGGCGCGGGTCTGGCGCTCGCGGGTACGCGTCGCGTTCTCGCGCAGGTTGCTCAGATACTCGCGGCCTACGGTTTCGGTGGGCGCCTGCTTCTCGAATTCCTTGCTGCAGCAGTCGTCGACAAAGATCTTCAGATGCATCTCGGTCTTGCCTCGCAGCTTGTCAATGTTGCCCAGGAACTGCCGCTGGTTGGAGCGGATGGACTTGCGCAGGCTTTCGTCGTCGGTGAAGACGGTGCCGAAGCGGAAGGGCAGCACGGTGGAGTGCTGGAAACAGTCGGCGATGACCCGCGCGTGATCCACGCCGGATTTCTGATTGAGGGTCTCCGCGGGGTTGTGTTCGCTGACGATGACCGCGAGGTCACTGGCGGGATAAAGGAAAACCTGATTGCCGCTTACTCCGAGGACCGACTCCATCGGAACTGGCTTGCGATGACGTGCTATTTCTGGAAAAGCTTGTTTTTCACCGATGCAGTAGGCATACCATGCCATGACGATATACTCCGTCTGCGTGCGCTGGTAAGCGCCGCTGGTTGGTGGAGCTTAATGAACTTGGGAACAACTGCATTGTTTGCGCAGAGGCTGGCCATAGTACGTATTTGGTTGGACTGAACCACTCCGAATACTAGCCCTCTGAAAAGACGACTGGCAATATCCCACATCACGAACTGTCGTAAGATGAGCCAATTGATACAAGTTCGTATTTACGTAAGGAATAAAGCAGTTGACGGCATGAAAACAAATACCAAAAGGGGCACCAGACCGTTCGGGGATTCCGGCCTGGGTCAGCTCTGAGCTGACTATCTTATTGATTTCAATCAGAAAGCATTGTTTTCAGACGGCATGGAGGGCGAGCAGACCCTTGGCTGCGCCGCTCAGGGCAGCAGGTGCCGGAGCTGGAGGAAGAGGAGAATGTTCAGGAGCACCGAGACGCCCAGCAAGGCAAGCCCGATATACGCAAAGATGTTCACTTTTGTGCCGACGGACTTCAGGTCCTCAAGAAGCTCCTGCTGCTCAAGGGTGTTGCGGTCAGTGGCTTCGCGGACCTGCTGGAGCTGGTCTTCGACTTTTTTGAGCGATGTGTTCTGCTCGACGATCTGGTCACGAAGCTCGCGATGCTGCACCTGCAGCCTGGCCATGCCGCTCTCAATGGGGACGAGATTAACCGGCGGCGGGGGCGGGGTGGTTTGAGGGCGCGGGGCCATCAGGTTGGAGACAGCGGCGCCGACGTTGCCGTCGAGTAGCGGCAGAACACGCTGCACCAGCGGCATGGCCGCGCGGAACACATTTACAGCGCGTTGAAAGGTGGAGGGCTGCTGGGTCCGCGTCGCGGTTGAAAGGGATGTGGGTGAAACAGGAGCTGGGGAAGCAGGTTTGGCAGGGGCTGGGCGCGGCGGCGGGGGCGGGGCGAGATGCTCCCATTCGGCATCAACGGTCTTGTGCCCGAGGATGCCTACGCCCATGGGCAACGCCGAACCTTTGGGCAGCAACGAACCTGCGGGCAGCAGCGGTTTGAATGCGGGTGCGGGCGGAGCCAGTGGTTCCAATTGGGTTGGCGGGTCAGGAGGGGCGGATGGCGCCGCCGGGGCAGACGATTCGACGTGTGCTGTGCCGCCTGCTTCGCGCGTTTGCCGCTCCTCGGGGCTGGGCGCCCGCAGGCCCGGATCATTCCAGTCAAAACCCTTTAAGTCGTTCATGGGCGTCCTTCTAGTGCGGTTCCAGGACACGTATACCCTCGCTGGCTTTTCTGCGAGGTCGCCGCTTCTTCGACCCACGCGACAAAGACCTGTCGCAAGGGGCCCGTGTCTTCCACCCATGCGACGAAGACCTGTCGCATGGGGCCCGTGTCTTCCACCCATGCGACGAAGACCTGTCGCATGGGGCCCGGACTTCGGGTCGCGTCGACTTGAGTGCATTGCCTTGGGGTACGGCAATCCTGGAACCGCTATACCTTCACTTCACTATAAGGTAACAGCGCATTGCGGGGGCGGTCTGTGTGGATCGCTTGGCCTGAGAGAATCGGCGCGGGTGGTTCGGGTATTCTCAAGAGTCGATTGTTCCTGTTTGGGAGAAGCGTGTGAATCCAGTTCTTGCTCGCGCGCTGCGCAGCCTGCAGCGCAACATTCTGGCCGGCGTGATCACCATCGGGCCGCTGTTTGTGACCTACCTGATCTTCAGCTTCCTGCTCGGCTCGTTGGCCAGGGCGGGGCTGCCGGTGATTCAGCTGTTTGCAGCGTTCTTTCCGGCGGGGTGGCTGAGCGATCCGTGGATGCAGTCGCTGATGGCGGTGGGACTCACGCTGTTTGTGCTGTATGTGGTGGGGCGGTTGACCTCGCTGGTGGTGGGGCGGCAGGCCTTCAGCCTGTTTGAGTCGCTGCTGGAGCGTTTGCCGTTTGTGGCCAAGGTGTACAGCTCGGTGCGGCAACTGATTGACACGATGATGGCCAAGAAGGAGAGCAGCCAGCGCGTGGTGCTGGTGGACTTTCCTATTCAGGGACAGAAGAGCATCGGGTTTCTGACGCGTACCATGACCGATGAAACCACCGGCGCTCTGCTGGCCGCGGTGCTGCTGCCGAACGCCATCAATCCGACTTCGGCGTTTCTGCAGATTTTACCGATTGACCGCGTAACGGAGACCGGCCTGAATATGGAGCAGGCCATGAGCATGCTGATGACCGGCGGCGCGGTGGGGCCGGATACGATTTTGTTTAACAAGCGGGTGCTACCGGCAGAGGAAAGAGCCACGCCGCCTGCGCCCATGGCTTGACCTTGGCAAGAGGCTTATTCTTCGCGGCGCGCCAGATGTCGTGTTTGTTCTGAAGATTGAGCCATAGTTGCGGGGAGGCGCCGAAGTATTTGCCGAGGCGCATGGCGGTATTCGCAGTGATCGACCGCTTGCCGCGGACCAGGTCATTCACGCGTGGCGCGGAGACGTGCAGGTCCTTGGCCAGCCTGTAGCTTGAGAGGCCAAGCGGTTCCATGAATTCCGTCTTTAGTATGTCGCCTGGATGGATCGAGTATGCGAACGGGGTTTTTGTCATATTGCGCCCTGATCCGCCGGCTCTTCGCTGGATAGTTCTTCTCCTGCGTGCTCGCTCTCTACGGTGATCTTGCGCAGGCTTACGTGCTCAAAACGCGCCCAGATCAGGCCTACGGGAACGATGCTGAGGAAAGTAACCAGCAGCAGCGTTGCGGCGCAAGCTGTGGCTGCTTCCGCCGATGCGCCAAGAACTCCAGCGAGGGCAACGACAACAAGGCCGATCTGCGAGAACCAGCCGATGACCGGAAGTTGCAGGACGCTGGCGCCGCCGCTGGCGATCATCAGCAGAACGCACTTGGGCGCGGTAATGTCTGCCAGTTCAGGGCTGGCTACGAAGGCCTTGCAGACGATGTAGTAGGCGAAGGTGATCATGAGCCACATGCCAACTGAAAGAGAAGCCGTGGTTGCGAATTCACCGAAGGAGCGCATGGTGTCGAGGCCGGAACGGAAGGTGCGAATCTTGTTGCCGATGGCGATGCTGAAGCTTTTCGAGACCGGAGCCAGCGCGTGTTCGAAGAAGGAGGCAACTGCTCCGCCGGCCCAGCGCACCAGGATAAGAAACAGCGCGCCGCAGAGAGTGAGCGCCAATCCGCCATAGCGTGCGATGAAGACGGCCAGTTCGCGATGAGTGACCGCCAGGTGCGCGAGCGGCCCGGAGTGGGCCGTGGCTTTGATGATTTCATCGGTGGGAACACCGATCATGGCGACGGAAAAAATCAACGCCATGGAACCGGCGTCAAAGAGTCGCTCCACGATGTAGACGGCGATCTGCGAGCTGAGCGGGAGGCCGGTGCGGCGGGCGACGAGGTAGGGACGAACCAGGTCGGCTACGCGGCCGATTAGAGCGACAGCGGTGAAGCCGATGACCTGCGTACCGAGCAGGGAGAGCGCGGGCAGTTTTTTGTGATGCTTGAGAAGTTGCGCCCAGCGCACGGCGCGGACCACGTAGGCGAGATAGATGCAGCCGATGCCGAGTGCGATCTTGCGCCAGTCGGCACGCGCAAGCTGGGAGCGAAATACGGCGAAGTCGAAGTGAATCCTGTCGCGTCCCCAATAAAGTAATGCCGCCAGCGCCAGCAGCACTACCAAAGCGAGGATCAATTGTTTCTTCTTCAAGAGCTCTCCGTTCCGCAGAGGGCGGGTCTTATCTTGGCTATTTTCTCATGGCGGGATTGGAGCGCAGGACTACCGGCCGGTGGCGGACTGCGGGGCGGATGCGGAGGCGACGGTCTGGCGGGCCTGGGCCTCACGCGCCAGGACGCGGCGGTTGAACTCGTGAATCACGCGCGCCACGTAGGCCTGCGTCTCGCGGTAGGGGGGAATGCCGTGGTACTTGTCCACTGCCAGGGGGCCGGCGTTGTAGGCGGCGAGGGCAAGGGCGAGCTGGTCGTGATAGCGGGTGAGCAGCCCATCGAGATAGGCCGTGCCTCCGCGGACGTTCTGCTCCGGCTTGAAGCTGTCCTCAACGCCGAGCGCGGCTGCGGTGCCGGGCATCAACTGCATCAGGCCGCGTGCGCCGGTGCGGCTGACGGCGCGCGCGTTGCCGCCGCTCTCCGCCTTGACCAGGCTGGCCAGCAGGTCCACGTCGAGGTTGTGTTCGCCGCCGGCTTTCACCAGCATCTCGTGCAGATCGGCGGGGTTGAGGCTGGTGTCGGAGCGAGTGGAGGGGCCGGCGGTTGCGGGGGCGGCCAGGTTTGCTTTTGCCGGTGGGTCTTGCGGGCTCGCGTCCGTGGGTTGCGGCTGCGGGTCGGGAACCTGCTGGACTGCGGCGATTTCTGTCGGCGCGAACTCGATGTAGTTGTCCTGGCCTGTGGTCAGATAGAGGCGGACGCGGCCTTCAACCTCCGCGTGGTGGTGGCACTGCATCTCGAAGCCGTTGCGGAGGGTGATGCTTTCGGCGGCGCGGGCCGGCGGGGCAAGGCTTGCCAAAGCCGCCAGAGCCGTTGCCGTGATCAGATGTCTACCGCGCATTCCGAGTTCCACTTTCTAATCCTAAACTTTCCGTCAGGCTCTTGCCTTGGAAACTTTGGCAACTGCCCTTTCAAGAATGACGGCGACGCCCTCCCGATCGTTCGGAGGGGCCTGCTTCCAGCCGCGCATTTTGGCCATGGTGCGCAGTTCCTGGGCCGCATTGCTCATGATCACGCCTTGGCCGGCCCACTCCAGCATGTCTACGTCGTTCCAGTTGTCGCCGATGGCCATGGTGGCCTTGCGGTCCACGCCGAGGCGGTTGGCGAGCCGCTCGAGAGCCCAGCCCTTGGAGACGCCGGGAGGGAGCAGATCGAGTATGGAGAGGTCGCGGGCAGGATATTCGGTGCGGACGCACTCGCAGCTTGTGCTCCAATGGCTGGCCTTGAGGGCGGTTTCGGCCAATTTCATTTTAGCCAGGCCGCCGGTTACCATGCCCTGAATTGGGTTTTCGCCGTCCGGTAGCGCATCTTCCAGCGGCTTTACCACCTCGATGGCATTGCGGTTGGCCTCGACCCAGAGGGAGATGCGGCCGTGAGCCTGTTCCAGATCTTCGAGGACCAGTTCGCCGCGGCCGGGGCGGTCGAAAGTGAAGACGACGGCGCCGAACTCGCGCAGCAGGCCGCACAGGCCGCGGGCTACGCGCGCTTCAAGATGGCAGCGGTCGATTGACTCCCCGCCGAGGGTGCGGGTGACTGCGCCGTTGGACGTGATCAGGGGCGTGTCTGCGCGCAGGCCGTGGCCTTCAAGCAGCGGGACAGTGTAGTTGGTGCGGCGGCCGGTGGCGATGGCGACTGTGATTCCGGCCTGCTGGGCGGCCCGAAGCGCCTGCGCGGTGCGCGGAACGAGGGTCTGGGCAAAGGTGGGCAGGAGGGTGCCGTCCAAGTCAATTGCCACCAGGCGAACGGGGGGGTGCATGGGTTTAGTTTATCGTCTGGCGGGGTATGCCGAGGCTGCCCAGCATTTGACAGGGATTGGAGCCGGGGCAGTGAACGACCTGGAGGGCTAAACGACCTGGCGATTTTCTTTACCTGCCCCCCCTCTCCCTTCTGAAAATAAGTGGCTTGTTTTCATGTGGATAGGGATTAGGCCGCGCCAGATATGTGAGAACAAACGATTTCTTCGCAGATAATAGAAAACAAAGGGCTTAGTGTGGTTGGCCAGGGTTTAGCCGTTTCCGCAGGGCTATAAGAAGATTGTGCTCCAAAGTGGGTTAATGGTACGCAAATTTCCAGGATGTTTTTTGGCGGTGGGTCATGCCTCCCCAGCGGCCAATCCGGTAAGCTTTGAGGTATGGAACGAATGTGCAGCAACTGCCACGCCGAGGTGAGGCTGGAACCTGAGGCGGATTGGTGCCCGGCTTGCGGAGGGGCGCTGATTGAACGGGTGGCTGTGGCAGAACTTGATCGGCCCGGCGGGCAAGCGGCGGAGGTGGATCATCGCGGGATTGTGCTGCCGCGGAGGCATGCGCTGGGCGGGATTATTACGCCGCAGTGAGGATAGGTTACAGGTTACAGATTACAGGTGATAGTGAATGACGGAAGTCTAGGCTGACGTGTCGAGGCCGACGGCTTCGGCGAGGCGCGCCTGACGGTCGTCGAAGGTCCAGAATTTTTGGGCTTTGAGTTCCAGGGCGCAGGCGACGTGGAGTGTGTCGAGGGTGCGGACGCCGAGGGTGGGGCCAAAGCGACGCGCGAGTTCTGCGCATGTTTCCCAGGCGCGATGAGGAAATGGAGTGGATTGCCACACTCCGGCTCCGCAGTCGCTCTCGAAAGTCCTCCATGCTGTCTGTGTTTCTGCGAGGGAGATACGCCCAATGAATGCTTGGCGGTGGATTGCATTCGCCACTTCACTCCGGCTAAATGGGGTCAGACGAACATCAGGCGTTTTTGCCATTCGGCTAACAACCGTTGGTGAATGCACATCCACGATATACACGGCGATATGGAAGCTGGTATCAACGTAGACGATCAATATGGTTCGCTCTCCCTGTCGGCAATGAGATCGGCAACCGGTGTCAGTACCCGATCGCCGTACATGCTTTTGAGGCGGGCTGCGAAATCAGGCCACTCGACGGGCGTGATTCTTGGGGACTCTGGCACGATGCGGGCGACGATGCGGTTGCGCTTGCGGAGTTCGACGACCTCACCGGCTTCGAGCCAGGTGAGAAGCTGGCGAGTGTCGCGGAGTTCGCGGATATTGACACTTGGCATGATAAAATTGTGCCACATTTTGTGTCACAATGTAAAGCGTCCCGGGAAAGTTCAGTTTGCAAACGTCAATAGCGGATGTTCTCTCTTTCCTCAATCAAGAGATCCGCTCCGGGAAGAATCCGGTCGCCGAAGATTGCGCGGGCGCGGGCTTCAAAGTCGGGCCATTCAACCGGACTCGGAGTTGGCGGGGTGCGTGGCACGAGATCGCCAATTACCTCGTTGCGCTCGCGCACTTCGATGTGGATGCCCGCCCGGAGCCAGGCCTTGACCTTGCGGGTATCGCGAAGCTGGCGGAGGGTTATGCTCTGCATGGTTTGAATGTGACACAAAATGTGTCACATTGTCGAGGCGGTGCAGGGCAATGTCTTCCGGTTTGAGGCGAAGAAGTGTGAAAGGTCCCCATTGCCGACGATACGCCCGGAACCCTGATCGATCTACAATTTGTCAATGCATGGATCAAGAGCAAGCGAAGTTTGGAAGGTTCTCGCATTAAGCGGAATATGCCTTGTGTTGATCGGGCTAGGAGCCATGGGGTTTGACTTCGTGACTAGGGGGGAAGTGTCCTTCATCTCCGATCACTACGAAGTGTTTCTTCTCGCTATCGTGGCGGGAGCCGCGCTTTTGTTGATAAGCCTGATTGGTTGGGCCGTGGTCCTCGGGAAGACTGGGCGCTCACGTATTGCCTTCTTCACTCTGTCCTTATCGATCGCGGTGATTCTGATTGGATACGCTATCGGCGGCACCAACGTGCATGGCCCTTTTTACCTCTTTTTGCTGCCGATGGCTCCGTTGTTGATTGTCGGAATTATTGTGGCGATAATGGCCGCGAATTCGCGAGAAGCCTAGTCGCAGGTGCGGTTCCGGGCGGATCACCGGCAACTCGGAAGTAACTGCTTTTTGCTGATCCGCTGCCGCTGAAGAGCAACTGCAGATCCTTCGCTTACCACCCCCAAACTGAAAGACGTTTGGGGCCCCGCGCGCTCTGGATGACAGGCATTTTGTGGAACGGTGCGAGGCACTTCTTGATTGTTGGCGAATCACCGGCCAACCGGCAGTTTCTGGTGAGATATTAGTTGCGGTGATATTAACTGCGGCATAACTGACGGTTGGCCGACCATCCAACCGGAACCCAACAATCAGCGAGCATAAGGAGAATACTCGCCAGTGCCGTTGGCAAAATGAATCTCCCAGGCTTCGTAGCCCGTGAAGTTGAAGACTTGAAGTTCGATGTCGGACTCGAACTGGAACACCATATCGCCGGTGCGCGCGTTCCATGTTGCCTCTCGCACGGTCGCACCATCGAGGAGTTTGGCGATCTCCAAAAAGGCGTCAATGGGGGCTGGAAGTCCGTAATTCTGCATGTGGTCAAAACTGCTGGTGCCTGCTCGGTTGCACTGGATAATTCGCCAATAGTCAGCACGCATTTGCGATCCATCGCTGAAGAGCAAATCGACAGACGCCAAACCAGGTTCCGGAAACCGATTTGCATTGGATGCGGTTGCTGTGGTGCCTTTCAGCGACGCCAGCGAAGTTTCGAAGCCATTGACAACCATAGGCACGGATTATAGCTTCGCGTGCAACTAATCGAGGTCCAGTCGGATTCCGGTCGGATTACCAGCGAGCCAGAGGCTACCCGGAAAATGGTGTAATCTCCGGTTTGCCGACAATTCTCCAATCAATCCGAAAAACAATGCCGGCGTAGTGCTCAGCTTCCGAAAACGGCTCCCTTTCGAGGATTAATCCGAGAAGCGGCGGGGCGCTGGGCCATTTTCAGGTGACACGCAATCATTCGTGCGTTAAGATTCCCTCGCCATCCTTCAATGAAAAAGAGTATTCCATCAAACCTTGAGGAGGAGCATGACTTCGAGCAGCAACCCTGGCAGAGTCGCCGGATTCCTCTATCTGCTTCTTGGCTTCTCAGTGTTCCGGCCGATTTATGTGGAGGGAGCGCTGATCGTGCGCAACAGTGCGTCCGCAACGGCGCACAACATCGCCACCCACGAGGCACTTTTCCGGCTAGGTATCGTGTGCGACCTTCTCGCCGGTCTGTCCTGCCTTGTCGTCGCGCTCGCGCTTTATCGTGTACTCAAACGAGTGGACCGCAATCTCGGCATTCTTATGGTGCTCCTCGGCGGATGCATGCCTCTTGTGCTCGATTTTCTCAACTCGTTGAACGATATTGCCGCGTTGCTGCTCGCGCGTGGCGACGATTTCCTGTCAGCATTCAATCAGCCGCAACAGGCGGCGCTCGCGACCCTGTTTCTCCGTATCCACGAGTATGGCTATTTGATCAACGAAATCTTCGCCGGCCTGTGGCTGTTCCCCTTCGGCATCCTGGTATTCCGGTCGGTTTTTCTTCCCCGCCTGATCGGCGTCGCGCTGATGATCAACGGCTGTGCCTATGTGGCCATTGCCTTCACCGGCCTTCTCGCTCCGGACTTTGTCGATCGCGTAACCCGAGTCGTTTCCCCTGCCCTCCTCGGAGAGGGCGCCATCGTGCTTTGGCTCATGATCAAAGGCGGCCGGCCCCAGCCGGAGCCCGTTGCCGCCATCTCCTCGGCCGCCGACTTATGAGGAGCCGCTCATCGAGCATTGGACGAGAACCTGCAATTCGCGTTGTGGTCGCGAAGCCGCCTTTCTCGTAAGGTGGCGCATTGCAATTCATGGATGCTCCTGGATCACCGGCTATACGGAAATTACAATTTGGTTAAGATATCAAGGCGAAAGATCAATCTTCCTACAGGCTGGACATTACTATGGGGCACCTTTGACTTTCGGGCCCGCGCTTCTGACTACAGAGCTGCGAAGGGAATTTCAGGCTCCCCTCTGCGTCGGATAAAGGGTTGCGAGAAGCTGGCTCGGGGAGCGCGCTGGAGCGCGGCTTCGCCGCGTACACGGTTTGAAAAACAAGTGGGTGGTTCTTGTCGGCCCGGCTGAACAGGCTGCGGAAA